>Ga0272441_10004388_pt1 | contig 25613 bp, 22 predicted proteins | sample SSMProp6N_FD_193582 | JGI IMG/M metagenome (GOLD analysis project Ga0272441, IMG submission 193582) | Marine sediment archaeal communities from Little Sippewissett salt marsh, Falmouth, MA, United States - SSM-Prop-6N | ecosystem: Environmental > Aquatic > Marine > Wetlands > Sediment ...
TTCCGCCGAGCACGGTGTGATGCGGGTGGTTTTCGAGGACCCGCAGGAAGCCCGAGACGTGCTGGACGGTCTGAATATGCCGTACAACGAGACGGAGGTGCTGTGCGTGAATCTCGCCAACAAATCGGGGGCGTTGGCCACGGTGGCCGAGAAGCTGGCCAAGGGACACATCAACATCTCCTACGCCTATTGCACCGCGGGGGCCAAAGGAGGCCGCACCACCGGTGTGCTGAAGGTCTCCGATGTCAAGAAGGCAATGAAACTCCTGCAGAATCACCGCAAGGAAAGCAAGGCCAAGACCGCTACGCGCCGCTCGAAGGCCACGCGTCGGTAGTGCATCCGAGGGCAGGCAGCGGGATTGCCCGCCTACCCGTCGCCCTTGCGTCCGGCGGTTTTCCCTTGACTGTCAAAGGCGTTTCTGCTACCATCACGATGTCGTCGTAAAGGGGCGATTTGTCTTTGCCGACGTCGCCTGACACGGAGGATGGACCCAAGGGGCCGGAGGAGGCCCCCCCTGCTTCCCCGCGATGCAGTAGACAACGGTTCGATTCCATGGTGTCGGAGCCCCGAGAAAGGCATCGCTGCAGTGACAACTAAAGGGGCTGTGGATTCTCCCTGAGATGGTTCGCAGCCTTTCCTCTTTTGTGGTTTCCGTGCATATTGCCGCCCTGGTCTCTCCGGTCGTACGTCGGTACGCCTTCGGTTTGGCTATTTTGCGTTGTTGCGTGGCGTTTTGGCTTTTTTTGATTGGGGCTTTTTGCTACACTGAGCCGATGTTTTGTTAAGGAAGACTATTTAAAGAAAGGACGCAATGAGCCGGCCGGGGATTCAGAGCCATCCAGGGAAGATTAAGGCGACCCACCGCTATGATGTGGTGGATCTCGTGAGCCGACCGAGCGTGGTGGGCAAGAGGTTCCACTTCATCGGCGCCGGCGGCGTCGGGATGAGCGGGTTGGCCCGGATGCTCCTTGAGAAGAAGGCCGTGGTGACCGGCTCGGACCAGGGCGCCAATGCGGCGACCTCGCGTTTGAACCGGATGGGCGCCGAGATTCATCTCGGCCACAGCGCCGCCAACGTGCCGGCCAACGCGGACGTCGTTGTCTCGGCGGCGGTCCAGGAGAGCAATCCCGAGCTGCAAGCGGCCCGACAACAGGGCTGCCGCGTCTACAAGTACGCCCAGTTCCTCGGCGAGCTGCTGAGTCACTTCGAGGGGATCGCCGTCAGCGGCACGCACGGCAAGAGCACGACCAGCGGCTGGCTGGCCTATTGTCTCAAACGCGTCGGCGTGGATGCAAACTTCGTGGTGGGAGCCGATATCCCGCAGTTGGGTGCTTCTTCGGGCAGCGGTCGCAGCGAATTCTTCGTTGCCGAGGCCTGCGAGTACGATCGCAGCTTCCAGAACTTCAAGTCCAGTCTCGCCTGCATCCTGAACATCGAATGCGATCATCTGGATTGCTACAAAGACGAAGCCGATATCGTCGAGGCGTTCTACCAGTTCGCACGGGGCAGCAAGCCGAGAGGCCTTATCGTGGCCAATGGCGACGATCCCAATGTCCGCGGGGTGCTGGAGCGTCTGGGCAGCGAGCGGGCCTCTCTGACCTTTGGACTGGATACCGAGTGCAATTTCTGTGCGAGAAACGTGCGGCAGCACCTTGGATTGTACCGTTTTGACGTTTTTCGTGACGGCCTGTTTCTGGGGCCTGCGCGACTTTCTCTGCCGGGCCGGCACAATATCCGCAACGCTCTGGCCGTGGTCGCCACGGCCGTGAGTATCGGTGTCGAGCCCGAGCGAATCCTGGAAGTGCTTGACGGTTTCACCGGTGTGGACCGCCGGCTGATGCTCAAGGGCCGCTTCCGGGGCATTACCATCCTGGACGACTACGCGCATCATCCCACGGAGATCCGGGCCAGCCTGGAGGCGATTCGTCAGAGATACAAGCCGCAGCGACTGTGGTGCGTCTATCAGGCACACCAGTACAGCCGGACGCGGTTCTTTCTGGATGAGTTTGCCGCCAGCTTCGCCCAGGCCGACAAGGCCATTATCCCGGAGATCTACTTCGTGCGCGATTCCGAGGCCAGCCGCAAGCAGGTCAGCGGCGAAATCCTGGCCGAGCGCATCCGGGGACGGGGAACCGATACCGAATACATCGCGCGTTTTGACGCGATATCTGATTATCTGGAACAGCATGCCCGCGCCGGCGACGTGGTTGTGACGATGGGCGCCGGTGACGTGTGGAAGGTGGCAGATGAGTTTATTCAGCGGCTTAGAAGCGATTATTGAACGGGATCATCCGCTGGCGCCGCATACGTGGTACCGGTTAGGCGGACCGGCGGACTATTTCGTGCGCCCGCGGACCGCCAAGGAGCTTAAGGAGGTCCTGCGGCGCTGCAACGAGAACCATGTCCGTACGTATGTGCTGGGCTTCGGCTCGAACCTGCTTGTGAGCGATGAAGGTCTGCGCGGAGCGGTGATCAAACTGGAAGGCGAGGAATTCGGCCGGACCGAGTTCGACCGGGAGACCATCACCGCCTGGGCGGGCGCCGAACTGAGCAAGCTCGTGCTGGATTGCGTCGAGAAAGGACTATCCGGCATCGAGCCTTTGACGGGAATTCCCGGTTCCATCGGCGGTGCGATCAAAATGAACGCCGGCGGCAATTTCGGCGACATCGGCTCGGTCGTGGAGTCGGTGACGCTGATGGACGTCCAGGGCAACGTCTTCGAGAAGAACCGCCCGGAACTGAACTTCGGCTACCGTTCCGTCAATATCCGAGCCCGCTTCATTCTGAGCGCTCGGCTCAAGCTGGCGGAAGCTGACCCGGAACGGATCATGCGGACGGTGAAGGAAAGCTGGATTTACAAAAAGAACAACCAGCCGCTGAACACGCGAAGCTGCGGGTGCGTTTTCAAGAACCCCCCAGGCGCGTCGGCCGGAGCACTCATCGACCGCGCCGGGTTGAAAGGTTTCCAGATCGGCGGTGCGATGGTCAGTGAAAAGCACGCGAATTTCATCGTCGCCGCCGACGGCTGCAAGAGCCGCGATGTAGTGCAGCTCATCGATACGATCAGGCAAAAAGTCCGCGAGCAGTTCGACGTGGAGCTGGAGAGCGAGCTGGAAATCTGGAAATGACCGGCTTCGCCACCGCGGGCCGTGGGGACGGAATGTGAATGTGCCGGGAGTCGATCGAAGAAATTGGGGAACCGACTACATCAGGAGCTGAGGTGCCGATGAGGGTCGCCGTCTTGCGAGGAGGTGTTGGCCGGGAGCGCGAGGTGAGTATGGAGAGCGGCCGGTGTGTCGCCGAGGCCCTCACGGCCGACGGATTCGACGTCATTACCTCGGACGTCGGACCCGACGACCTGGGCGTGCTGGAACTGCCGGACGTCGACGTTTTCTTTCTCGCCTTGCACGGCGAGTTCGGCGAGGACGGGCAGCTCCAGCAAATCCTCGAAGACCGCCGGCGCGTCTATACAGGCAGCGGCCCCGAGGCCAGTGGCCTGGCCTTCGACAAGGTCGCGAGCAAGCGGCTCTTCGAGCGGGCCGGCGTGAAGGTCGCGCCGTCGGTGGAGTTTGGCCGGGGCCACGACGCGCGGGAACTGGACGAACGATTGGAGGCGATGGGTGAGCGGTTCGTAGTCAAACCGGTTTACCAGGGCAGCAGCGTGGGAGTATACGTCGTTGAAGGTCGCGCCGATGCGATCGCGGCGGCCCGCACGGTGGGCGAGGAATTCGGCGACGGCATGATCGAGGCCTTCATCAGCGGGCAGGAAATCACCGTCGGCGTTGTCGGTCGAACCGCCTTGCCCATCATCGAGATTCGCAGCAAGACCGGCTTCTACGACTACCAGGCCAAGTACGTGGATGAGCAAACGGAGTATCTTTTCGATACGGTGGACGATGCCAGCGTTCGGCAACGCGTCGCCGAGGCCGCCCTGGCGTGTTTCGACGCGCTGGGATGCCGCCATTTCGCCCGGGTCGATTTCATCCTGACCGGAGACGGCGACGCCTATGCGTTGGAAGTGAACACGATTCCGGGGTTCACGACGCATTCGCTACTGCCGAAGGCGGCGGCGAAAACGGGCTGCTCCATGGGGCAGTTATGTGCGCGGATTGTGCGCGCGGCCCACGCCGAGCAGGACTGCAAGGTAAAATAACAGAACAAACAGACAGACAGATCGCGTCAGGGCCGGCGTCTTGAAACCCTTGCGATTGTCATGTGATTCTTGGAGTTGAGACGAACAGTGGCCAGAAGGAAAAAGAAGATCGGGATCAAGGAACGGATCTTGTCGTGGCGCGGCAACAAGCGCAAGCGTCGCCCCGGGCCCGGCTGGAACTGGGTCGCTATCGCCAAAGTGACGGTTGTCGTCTGTCTGTTGGCCGCGACCGGTGTGTTTCTTCGTTTTGCCGAGGGCTACGTTGTCTCGGAGACAGCGGCCAAGGAAGGATCGCTGATTCTCGTGGACGTGCCGCGTTGGGTCAACTGGGACCTGAAGGCCCGGGTCATGGCGATGGCCGGCGGGGCCCACTTCCCGCTTCGCGAAGAGACCGCCACGGTGGTGGCGCGCAACCTCGCTCCCATGGCCTGGCTGGATGACATCGCAGTCGAGGTGACTCACGATGCGGTGCGGGTCAAGGCCCGCTGGCGCAAGCCGCTGGCCCTGATCGACCGGGGTTCGTCCCGGTTCTATGTCGACGCCGACCTTATGGTGCTGGATCACATGCCCATGTCGCATCTGCCGATTGTCGAGATTAAAGGTGTCGCGATGGGGCTGACCCCATCTCCGGGGCAGGTATTCGACCGCGACGACTTAGCGGCGGCTGTGGCGCTGGTTATCCTGCTGCAACGCATGGACACCGAGATCACACCGGACAGCCCGCTTCTCGAACACATCGCCAGTATCGACGTCAGCAACTACAAGGGCCGCAAACGCCCGCGCGATTCCCACATCGTTCTCCACACCAAGGACGGGACGGAGATCATCTGGGGTGCCGAGATCGGAGAGTGGGCCAAGTATCTCGAAGCCAAGGACGAGCAGAAGCTGGCCAAGATTTACACCTACTACAAGGAGTACGGCTCGCTCAGCGCCGGCGCCAAGTACATCAACCTTCGCGATCCGCAGGACAAGGTGCCTCAGCCGATTGACAAGTATCGCTACTGAAGCAACGTAGAGCACTGCCCAGCTCGCGGTAGCGATAGGGGATTTGGAATCGCTCGCATATCGCCTTGAGCTTCTTGAGGGCCGCCTCGCTCAACTCGTTCTGGAAGGCGTCGTCGCCCTTGCAGCAGAAGATCCGGCAGCTCGCAAAGCGATGTGCGTGCACCATGCAGTTCTTGCCTTCCTGGTACGGACATCGTCCCGAGGTCATTTGCCTTAGCTCTTTCGCGTTCAGCCTCGCCGCTAAGTAGATCAATTCCGGCGGCGTGACGAAGAGACGGTGGTCATACGTCGTGAAATCGCAGCACGCGCCGCAGGCGTTGCAGCGTCCGGCCCGTGCGGCGTGTTGGCGCGTCTGGGCGTCAATCCACTCGTACAATGCCGCTACTTCTGCGATGAGGCGGTCTCTGTCGGCTTCTCCCACCATCTCCTGCTCTTTCGTATCTGCTCGATTTCCTCGAAGCTGTAGTGCCGCCCCCGGTTGATGCCGGGGCATCGGCGGGCCGCTTCGTTCCAGGCGTTCGGGCTGGTCAGATTCTCCGACCAGAAAGGCCAGGTCCGGCACTGGTTCGGCCGCACCGGGTAGATCGCACACAGCTTCTTCTCGCCGATCTTGCGCAGGAAAATGCAGTCCTTGGTGACGCTGTGCTCGATGATCGTGGTGCGCAAGCCCACCCGCCGCAGGTACTTCTGTCGCAGCTCGCCGGGCGTCATCTTCAGATGCGCCGCGATCAGCTCGATCTCCGGCCGCACCGTCCAGATATACCCCTCCCCAGGCCCCGAGCAACACCCCCCACACTCAATGCACTCAAAACACAACCCCGCCACGTACCATTTTGTCGAAGTATTCCGTTGGGTCATAGTCGGCAAATGATATCAGAAACGCCGCCCGACGTGAACCTCTTTCACTCTGGGGCTCCCTCCCGTCGCAGGTTGATGAGCATGACGCAAAGCAAAATCCGCTCACAGTACGCTTGACAGCTATGGTTGAGTATGGCAGTAGCTTCATAATTATGTGAATAATCGGATTAACGTGGAGGCAAAAGGAATTCATGAGAAGAACAGTCAACCTCATTCGTCCGCGGAGCCGCCGCATGGAATCACGCATGGTCCCGACGATAGCTACCGCCTGTTGGACGTTATGCGGCATGCTTTTATTCGCGGGTGCCAGCTCCGCCTTGGGGGCCTCCTACGTTCGACTCGAACCGCTCCCCGCACCTACAATTGTGGCGGCGGCCGAGGAATACCCCGGTGGCAGCTACAAGGCGGCGCATCTGATCGATGGCGATGCGCGGACCGAGTATTCGTCAAATGCGAAGGGGACGGACACTTTCGTTGAGTATGATTTCGGAAGTCCAGTCCGCATCGGCGGCCTCCGACACCGGGACCGCAACGATCCGGCGATCATCGCGGAGTCGGAGCTGGTGTTTATCAGTCCTGCCGGTGAAGTGCTGGAAACGGCCAAGGTTGTGCACGCGAACGAACGTGGCGGAGTAACGTTTTATGCGCTGCCCAAGCCAGTGACGGCCCAACGCGTCCGTTGGCAGGTCAAAAAGCTCGGGAGTGGTTACGCCACCGTTGGCGGCGCGGAGATGACATTCCTGACGGCAGCCGACCCGGAGTCGAGCCCGACGGGCATTCGCTTGGGTGCGGAGCTTTCACCCGTGATCGACCGCCGTGACGGAGCGCTGGTCCAGTTGCTGCGCGTCATGGTGGAGTACCCGTATGCCGAGCCGCTGGACGTGACATTGAAGGTCGAGGGGCAAACGCCACTGCCGGTTCATCTCAAGCCGGGGCGCCAATCGTTTGACCTTACCGTACCGGCTCCCGAAACCGAAATTTCCCTGCGCCTCTGCGTGGATTTGGCCGGCCGTACGGTCGCTGAACGGCGTATAGCCCTGAAACCCGCACGGCATCTGACGGTTTATATCCTGCCGCATTCGCATACTGACATCGGATACACCGAGATTCAGACCGAAATCGAGGACAAGCAAGTCAATAACTTGCTCTTGGGAATGCAGTATGCCCGGGATACGGCTGATTATCCGACGGACGCGAGGTTCGTATGGAACGTCGAGGTCCTGTGGGCTGCGGACCTGCTCCTGCGACGCCTTGGCCCCACTGAGCGGGAAGCGTTCTTCGCAGCGGTGAAAGACGGTCACGTAGCCCTCAACGGGATGTACCTCAACGAACTGACGGGGCTGTGCCGCCCGGAGGAACTGGTGCGGCTGTTTCGGTTCGCCACGCAGCTTCGCGAGCAGACCGGCGCGGTGCTGGATTCGGCCATGATCAGCGATGTGCCCGGTTACACGTGGGGTACTGTCACGGCCATGGCGCAGGCGGGAATCCGTTACTTTTCCGTTGCACCGAACTACTTCGACCGCATTGGCGATATCCTCGTTCAGTGGGAGAATAAACCGTTCTGGTGGGTTGGGCCGGATGGACACAGCAAGGTGCTCGTATGGATCCCGTTCTGGGGCTACGCGATGTCACATCGCTACGGGCAAATGTCGCCGCAGTTGGTGGAGGATTTCTGCTCCGGCCTGGACGCACGGAATTACCCTTACGACATTGCCTATGTACGGTGGGCGGGCCATGGCGACAACGCGGCGCCGGACGTGGCGATCTGCGATTTCGTTAGGCAGTGGAACGAAGCGCACATATGGCCGCATTTCGTAATCTCTTCGACGGGCAAGGCCTTCCGTGCGTTCGAGAAGCGTTACGGAGATAACTTGCCAAAAGTACGCGGCGACTGGACTCCTTATTGGGAAGATGGCGCTGGGTCATCCGCTCTGGAAACCGCGATGAACCGCACCAGCTCAGACCGTCTGGTTCAGGCCGAGGCGCTTTGGGCTATGCAACATCCGGGCGAATATCCGCTCGAGGACTTCCGGCAGGCCTGGACCGATGTACTGCTCTACTCCGAGCATACTTGGGGCGCCTGGTGCAGCGTGAGCCAACCCGCGCGGCGCGAAACGCGTGAACAATGGGCTATCAAGCAGTCCTACGCCGTCTCGGCTGACCGCCGGTCGCGCGATCTGTTGTCGCGAGCATTGGGGTGCAATCAGAACACCGAAGACGCATCAGAGATCGATGTATTCAACACCACCTCATGGCCGCGTACGGAGGTGGTACGCGTGCCGAAATATCTCGCAGAAGATCGCCACGCCGTGTTCGACCAGGACGGACACCCGGTGCCTTCCCAGCGACTGCGCAACGGAGAACTGATCTTTATAGCGAAGGATGTCCCCCCTCTGGCCGCGAAGCGTTTCATGCTGCGACGCGCGGGACCAAATCCGGTCACCGGTTCCGGTTCAGTTATTCAAGCCCGTAATGCCTCGCTGGATAATGGTGTAGTGCACGTGTGTATCAACAAGAAGACCGGCGGTATTACGGAGTTGCGCTCCGACGGCATCGGTGACAACTTCGCCGATACCACTGACGACCAGGCGTTAAATGACTATCTCTACCTGATCGGAGACAACGTGGCCGGACTCCAGCGCAACGGCCCCGTCTCCATCCGGGCAGGTGAGGTGGGCCCGCTGGTCGCATCATTGATCGTCGAGTCTGATGCACCCGGGTGTTATAAACTCACGCGCGAAATCCGGCTGGCCGCCGGCGCGGATTTCGTGGAGATCGTTAACGTGGTGGACAAGAAACGGCTCGATGCGGCGAGCTACCACGCGCAGGAGGGCAAGGAGAGCGTGAACTTCTCGTTCCCGTTCCATGTGCCCGACGGTGAAATCCGGCTGGATGTACCCTTCGGCGTCGTTCGTCCGGACGCCGACCAGATCCCGAGTGCGTGCAAAAACTGGCTTACAGTGGGACGCTGGGCGGATGTGGCCAATGCGGACTTCGGGATCACGTGGGTGACGCTGGATGCGCCTTTGGTGCAAATCGGCGGCATCACAGCTACTCTGCTCAACTCCCAGACGAACCCGGATGTCTGGCGTAAGCGGGTCGGGCCCACCCAGCGGCTGGATTGCTGGGCGATGAACAATCACTGGGGTACGAACTACCGCGCCTACCAGGAAGGTCTTACGACTTTTCGGTTCATCCTGCGACCGCACCGTGGGCCAACGAATCCAGCCGAGGCCACGCGTTTTGCCACCGGCTTCAGCCAGCCGTTGCTGGTGACAGGTGCCCAGGGTGGTACGCCTCGCTCCGAGCCGTTGTTACGCGTAACCGGGGCCGACGTCGTCGTCTCAGGGCTCAAGCCCTCTGATGACGGTCAGGGAGTGATCTTCCGACTCTTCAACGCCTCGCCGCAGGAGCAGTTCGCGCGCATCAAATGGTCGGGTTCAAAGGCACAGTCCATCCACTTCACCGACACCAGCGAGCAAGCGGGAAAACGCGTGGCGGGCGCGTTCCCAATGGCCGCGAACGAGCTGGTCACACTACGCGTCAATATGAAGTGACAGCAACGTTAGAAGGGTATTCGGAACTGTCGGCGATCTACCATTTCAGGACGGCGCCGGTGTCGGCGCTGGTGGCCATGGCGGCGTATTTGGCTAAGTAGCCTTCCTTGACGCGGGGTTCGAGCGGCTTCCAGGCCTTTTTGCGTTCGGCCAGCTCCTCCTCGGAGAGCTTCACGTCGATCTTGTTGTTGGGGATGTCGATAGCGATGATGTCGCCGTCGCGAAGCAGTCCGATGGGTCCGCCGACGGCGGCCTCGGGGCTGATGTGCCCGATGCACGCGCCGCGGGTGCCGCCGCTGAAGCGTCCGTCGGTGATCAGCGCGACCGATTCGCCGAGCCCCTTGCCCATGATGTAGCTGGTGGGGCTGAGCATTTCCTGCATGCCGGGTCCGCCCTTGGGACCTTCGTAGCGGATAACGACCACGTCGCCTTCCTTAACCTTGTCGGCCAGGATGCCTTCGCAGGCGTCTTCCTGGCTCTCGAAGATGACCGCGGGTCCGGTATGGGCGAGCATCGGAGGCGCCACGCCGGCGGTCTTGACCACGCAGCCGTTGGGAGCGAGATTGCCGCGCAGGATCGACAGGCCTCCGGTCTGGGAATAAGCATTGTCGAGCCGGTGGATGACCTCGGTGTCCTTGATCTCGGCGTCGGCGATATTCTCGCCGAGCGTATGGCCCGTAACCGTGGGGCAATCCAGGTTCAGCAGGTTCGGAATCTTGCTGACCTCGTTGAGGATGGCGCTGATGCCGCCGGCGGCGTCCACGTCCTCGATGTGGATCTTGCTCGACGGCGAGACCTTGCAGATATTCGGGCACTTGGCCGTGATGTCGTTGATGCGGTCGAGATCGTATTCGATTCCCGCCTCGCTGGCGATGGCCAGCGTGTGCAAAACGGTGTTGGTCGAGCCGCCCATCGCCATGTCCAGCGTCAGGGCGTTATCCATGGATTTGACGTTGATACAGTCCAGCGGCTTGATGTCCTTTTCGATCAGGGTCATGATCTGCCGGCCCGCCGCTTTGTACAACTCGTCCCGTTGCGGGTCCACGGCAAGAATGGTGCCGTTTCCGGGCAGTGCCATGCCGATGGCTTCGCAGAGGCAGTTCATGGAGTTGGCGGTGAACATGCCCGAGCAGCTTCCCTGCGTGGGGCAGCCGGCACATTCGAGGTCCGCCAGATCGGCTTCGGTGATCTTGCCGGCATTGTAGGCGGCCACGCCTTCGAAGATGGAGATCAGATCGGCGACCTGGCCGTCTTTGGTTTTGCCGGCCTTCATGGGCCCGCCGGAAACGAAAATGGTCGGAATGTTCAAGCGCACGGCGGCCATCAGCATGCCCGGGATGATCTTGTCGCAGTTCGGAATGCAGATGAGGCCATCGAAGCAATGGGCGCGGACCATCGTCTCGACCGAGTCGGCCACGACCTCGCGCGACGCCAGCGAGTAGCGCATGCCCATGTGTCCCATCGCAATCCCGTCGCAGACGGCGATGGTGTTGAACTCGAAGGGCGTTCCTCCGGCCTGGCGGACCGCGTCTTTGACCACCCGCGCGACCTTGTCGAGGTGGACGTGGCCCGGGACGATCTCGCAGAAACTGTTGGCTACGCCGATAAAGGGTTTCTCGATATCCGCCTGGCTGAAGCCGCAGGCATGAAGCAGGCCGCGGTGAGGCGCCCGTTGAAAACCCTTCTTTACCGTATCACTTCTCATCATGGGTTGTCTCCCAAACCTGAATGTAACGACAAGCACGAAAACCACCGAGTTTAGTCTCGCACACGGGATAAATAAAGGAAAAATCGTTGTTTGGTGCGTGGGTGAGCCTATAATTATCCCTCGTATGGGGAGGAGTCGACACGAGATGGAAGAGATTGATACGGGGATCGTATGGTAAAGACATCGCTGCTCAACGGTATCCTCTACAGTGTTATGGTCTGCCTGTCGGGGGCGATTTGCGGTTGCAGAGGGGTGGATCCGGGATCTTTCGAGATCGAACCGCCCCCGGAGAGCGCAGCGGTTACACCTGCGGAGGCGACGGCGCCTGAGGCCGACTCCTCGGCGCAGGCTGTCGCTCAAGCGCCCGCGACGCCGCCGGATGCACGAGTCCCTGTCGCTGAGCCCAATGAGCCCGCCCCGGCGGTGGAGCTGGCGCTGAAGTTCACCCCGGACCAGAGCGCAACGTACAAGGTGACAACCGAGGTGCAAAAAAGCGTGCAGTGGGAAGGCGCGCCGGGGACCAAACCGGCAGCCTTCAAGGGCGGATCTTCGGGCAGCCGGGTCGAGATGACGTTCGAGCAGCGCATCGAGAGCGTCGATGCCGAAGGCGACGCGGTGCTGCAAATCACCATCAAGGCGCTGAAGTACCTCGGGCGCATGCGAGACAACGTCATCCTCGATTTCGACAGCGCGCGAGACGAGGATCGAGACAATCCGTTGGCGAAGCTGGTGGGCGAGGGCTACAAGCTGCAAATGTCGGCCCGGGGTGAGATTTTGGCGCTGATCGACGTCGAGCCCTTGCGGAAGGCCCTGGAGGGTCCCTTGCCGGGCCATGACACGGCCCAGAAGCTCCTCTCGCGCAGCCGGATCCTCCAGCGGCACGAGGTGGTCGCCCTCTCGGCCTCAAATGAGCAGGCCGTTCGTCCGGGACAGGACTGGAGCAGCGTCAAGGCGTTCTCTTTTGGAATGATGGGCGCCCAGTCGTACGAGCGGATATACACACTCAAGGAGGTGCAGGCCGACGCAGGCCCGCTGGCGGTGATCGAGATGAAAGCCATTCCGTCGGCGGCCCTGGCCGAAGAGATGCACAAACAGCAGGTGGTCAATCCGTTCGCAGGCATGTTCGACAACATCGCGAGTTATGAAGGCCGGCTCGAATTGGAGCTTGCCACCGGGACGATCCGTCGGTACGTCGAAGAAATGCGCACCGAATGGGTGGTGGCCGACCCGCAGGCGGTGGCCGGCGAGGCCAGGCCGTCGGCGCTGCGTATGTCGGCGATGCAGTTGTACCGTCTTGAGAGCGTGGAGTGATCGTGCAGGATACGAACGATGGATCGTGGTTTTCAACCGGCGACGGAAAGGTTGGGGCAGAGCGAGTGAAAGCAAGAGTCTTGAGAAACGCAGGCGCGATCCTGGTGGTTTTTTTGCTGGCGCTGTCGGCCGGATGCAGAACCACCGGTGATGATCCCGGCGGCATCGAAGCGGGAAAAGGAACCCCAAACGGCGACCGCGTCTTCCTGACGGTTGACTTCCAGCAGGGCCAGACCTTGCGGTACAGGTTCGTCAGCAACAGGGAGATCGCACTGGACTGGGACCCGAATGCCGCGGCCAGTCAGAACCGCGTCCAGAAACAGGTGGAACAACTGGAGATGGTCGTTGCGTACACGGCCCTGGAGGTCGATCCCTACGGCGTCAGCACCGTGCAGGCGACGTGCGAATCGATTGAAGCGAGGCGCGCGGGCGGGCCCGCCCAACGCACCGTCGCAAACGACGCCGTCCAGAGCGCCCGCGGCAAGACCTTTACATTCAAAGTCGATTCGCGGGGCAAGATCGTCGACGCGGCGGAGCTCGAAGCCTTTATCAAGAAGATGGGCGCCAAGGCGTTCCGGGCCGACAGCTCCCGGGGCCGGGTCAAAGAGCCGGACATGATCGGCGATTTCACCGCCAGCCAGTGGTTCCTCTGGGACAGCGTTTCGAGCGTGGAACTGCCCGCCGAAGGAGTGGGAGTGGGCCAGTCCTGGGTCTCGAAGCTCCTGGTGCCGACGCCCATGGTGATTCGCCAGGCGCGCAATGTGACGTACACGCTCAAGGAGATTCGCGCCGGCGACGCGGCGGCGGTGGCGGTCATCGAGAGCGCCTACAGCGCCGCGGACGCCGTGCCTGCCGCGTGGCCCGTGCCCTACGCGGGACGCTTTCAAATGAGCGGCACCTTCGGCTTTCTCGGAGGCTATCAGGTCCTCGCGTTACAGGGCTCGGGGCAGGAGCTCTTCGATATCGATGCCGGTCGCGTGCTCAAACGCGCGCAAATGTACCGGATGGAAATGAGGGCTTCGCTGCCGCCCATGGGGATTCGGGCCAACCCTCATCTTACCATAGACCAGAGCCTGACGATGGAGCTGTTGAATCCGTAGTCGGCGATTTTGACTTGGAGGTTGTTTCCCTTGGAACGTGAGAACTTGTGGGCGCCGTGGCGCATCCCGTATATCAAAGGCCTGGAGAGAACCGAAGGCTGTTTTCTCTGCCACAATCTTGCCCATCCGGAGCAGGACGACGAGAATCTCGTGCTGTGGCGCACCGAGCGGAGCCTCGTCGTGCTCAATCGGTTCCCCTACAACAACGGCCACCTGCTGATCGCACCGGCCCGGCACATCGCCAATTGGGAGGAAACCTCCGACGACGAAATGCTCGAACTGACCAAGCTCATGCGGGAATCGCAGCGGGCCCTGTCGCTGACGCTCAATCCACACGGCTTCAACGTGGGCCTGAACTTCGGCCGCTGCTCCGGCGCGGGCCTGCCCGGCCACATGCACATCCACGTCGTGCCGCGCTGGGACGGCGACACGAACTTCATGAACGTCTGCAGCGACACCGATGTCGTCAGCCAGTCGCTGGTTGATCTGTTAAGCGAGTTGAAGCAGGCCAGCGCCAAACATGGCCTGCCCGGGTTGTAGCCATGTCCGATGTACTTCGTTCGTATGCCGCCACGGAGGCGGCGAGCCGGGGGCGGGAGTTTGCGGAAGAGCCTCATCCGTATCGGTCGGATTTCGAGCGGGACCGAGACCGGATCATTCATTGCTCGGCGTTTCGGCGGCTCGAAGGCAAGACGCAGGTCTTTACGCCGGGCCTGGACGATTACTATCGCACGCGCCTGACCCACAGCATCGAGGTGGCCCAGATCGGCCGCACCATCGCCAGGGCGCTGGGCTTGAGCGAGAGCCTTACCGAGGCGATCTGCCTGGCGCACGACCTGGGACACGCGCCGTTCGGCCACGCCGGCGAAGAGGTGCTCAACGATCTCATGGCCGGCCACGGCGGCTTCGAGCACAACGCCCAGACGCTGCGCATCGTCGACCGGCTCGAACATCCTTATCCCGCGTTCATGGGACTGAACTTGATGTACGAAACCCGCCTCGGTCTGGCCCGGCACAAGAGTCCCTACGACGAGCCGAAAGAAGACTCATTCGAAGAGCCCAACGGCACGCTCGAAGGGCAGGTGGCCGACGTGGCGGACCGCGTGGCGTACAATTGTCACGACCTGGAAGACGGGATGAAGGCTCGTTTGATCGAGAGCGACCGGATGCAGCACATCGGCATCTTCGCCGAAGCGGCCGAGCGGGCGGGCGCCGATCGCATCGAGGACTGGACGATCCGCCGGACCCGCACGGCCAAGGCCGTTATCGACAGGCTCGTCAGCGATTGCATCGACGCCAGCGGCAAGAACATCGCGCAGGCCGGCATCCGCACCGCCCGACAGGCCTGCGAACGTGCGGAGAATCTCATCGCACTCTCCAGCGACAGCGATGCGGCCCTGGCCGAACTGGAGACGTTTCTCTACGAGAACTTTTACCGGCACCAGAGACTGATCGAGACGGCGGCAAAGGTCCGATCCTGGCTCACCGAGCTGTTCGAAAAACTGTGCGCCCAACCCGAGTCGATGCCGACCTACTTCCGGAACTTCATCCCAAAGCACGGCCTCCAACGCGCCGTCTGCGACTACATCGCCGGCATGACCGACCGCTACTGCCTCAAGCGGTTGGGCGCCGGGGGTCGCTAGACCGAATAATCGCGGTTCCGAAGGAACGAACCAGTTGCTTGCAGGGTGGCCTTCGCTCCTGTAAACTCGTTGGAGTGAGAACGAAAGCAGATCGTCTTGGAGTCTGGCTTGCGTATGATCGAACAGATTAGCATCAAGAACTTCAAGAGTTTCAAGGACGTGAGCGTCAAGCTGGGGCCTCTGAACATCTTCATTGGCCCCAACGCCAGCGGAAAGTCCAACTTCTTCGACGCCCTCCGCGTCCTCCAGGGCATTGGCTACGGCTTCACGCTCCACGAAATCCTCGACGGCAAACCCAAAAGCGTCACCAGCGAGATCTGGGAAGGCATCCGCGGCGGCAGTGCGCAAGTGGGATTCGCCTTCGAAAATGGAGACAAACCTACATCGTTGCAGGTGACTGGAGAGGTTCGCCGCGAAGCCAACGCGAGCTTTCACTTAGCGATTTCGTTCATTGCTGGCAAGGGACGTTTTGGGGAGGAGGTTTTGTCCCTCGCGGGAGATAACATCTATCATGCTCAAGCGGAAGGCGCCACGACCCCGTTTCCTCGCGTAACATATTTCACCGACGAAGGGAGGCGGGGGTCTTTTGATGCTGATCAGACCTGTCCCGTCCTGACGCAAGTTGCTCGCGAGCTTGATCGGCGAGTTGAGCCGGTAGTGCACACCTTGGCTGATATGCAGCGCACGGATCCTTCGCCAGCGCTCTTACGCGCCTACTCAAAGGCATACGAGATCAAGCGGATGGGTGAGCAGGGAGAGAATTTTGCTGCATTGATTCGGATGATCTGTAGTGATCCTGGTACGAAAGAGGCCTATCTCACGTGGTTGCGCGAACTGCGGCCCCGGGAGGTCGATGATGTGGGCGTGTTGAAGGGTGCTCTTGGCGAGCCGATGCTGATGATGAAGGAGGGGGATCGGGAATGGCCTGCGCCGGTTCTTTCCGATGGGACGTTGCGGTTTGCGGCAATTGCGGCGGCTTTCTTTCAGCCGGACATGCCGGGGATTATGACAATTGAGGAGATTGAGAACGGCATTCACGCCAGCCGGTTGCGCCTTTTGGTGGAGTTGCTGCGGAACCGGGCGGCTGAGGGCAAGACCCAGGTGATTGTCACGACGCATTCGCCGCTCGTGCTGGCCTGGCTCAAGCCGGAGGAATACGCCACGACGTTCTACTGCAAGCGGGACGAGGAGACGGGCGAGTCGCACATCGTTCCGCTAAACGAGATTCCCCGCTTCCAAGAGATCGTCAGCAAGCAGCCGATCAGCGACCTGTTTGCCGAAGGTTGGATGGAGGCAGCCCTGTGAGCTTCCGGGTGCTCGTCATTCCTGAGGACCCCACGTATAACGGCTATATTCTCCAGCCCCTCGTAGAGCGGATGTTGAGCGAGCTCGGCAAGCCCAACGCTCACGTCACAATACTCACGAACCCGAAGCTAAACGGTTATCCTCATGCCGTCCGTGCGATTCGGGGCGATCTCATCGACCGTTACAGCCACCTCGATCTGTGGCTGTTTCTGCCCGACGGCGACCGGACGGGGGATTTGACACCTCTTGAAACAGAACTGGGCGAGCAAGGCATACACCTGTTTTGCTGCGCAGCGCAGCCTGAGGTGGAGGCGTGGCTGCTGGCCGGACACCGAGACCGACTGAGCGTTCCCTGGCAACAGGTGCGCGGGCACAGACGGCTGAAGGAGGACGTCTTCGAGCCGTTCTTGACAGAGTTCGGCGATGCGCGGAGTCCGGGCGGAGGGCGCGAACGTCTGATCCGCGAGACGCTCGCCAACTATCGAGGCCTTCTATCCGTTTGTCCGGAGTTGGCCCAACTCGAGAATCGCCTGCGAGCTTTCTTGTCGCGGAGCACATGAGCAAGGATGGTGGGGCAAGCCCCACCCTTGTATATTCCAATCTACCGGATAAGGTGTTGTCCGGCATCCAGGCCTGGGAGATGATGCCCTCCAATCCGTATTAGTTCATGCTCGCTGCGGCACTCCTTGTGGTGGCCAGGTAAACCCGTGTGTCTACAGCGCCGATGAGGGAGCTATCCCTTTCAAAGCCAGACTCCTCGGAGGGGGGCTTTATGTCGTCTGGAATCAGCCTTTCACCGCCAGTTTGTATTCCTTCGTCAATCCATCCAGCATCATGGTGACCAGGGTACAGGTCATTCCCAGATACTCCACACCCAGCGTTTCACCGGTCATGGAATCATAATGCTCGCTGATGCCGTTTTTCATCGCATTGGCGATGCTCTTGTCGCATATGGATGCCGCGAGATCGCGCTGGCCGTACCGCGCCAATCCCAGGGCTGTCAGATAGCTGGTGGGCGGCCAGACATCGCCGCGCCAAAATCCCCTGGGGTCCCAACGCTTGTCACTTCGGTCCACGGTGGGTATGGGCAGAGGCGTCTGCCATTTGTATGACGCCAGGACGGTTGCCATGCGTTTGGCCTGCGCTCTCGTGGGGACTTCGGCCGCCAGCGTCATCCAACTGCCGATCGTCACGACCGGAACCTTCTCCAGCGTGTCGCGATGAACGGACAAGAAGGTGCCCGCGTCGTCGTCCCACATATGGGTGCGCATCGCTTCGACGGCTATGTCGATACGCTTCTTGCGCCGGGCCGCCATCTTCGTGTCGCCCATAGTTTGTGCCAGACGCATCAGACTTCGCTCGCCCATGATGAGAAAGGCGGTATTGCCCGCGGCGGAGATATCCCCATACCACGCGCCTTCGTTTGCGCCTTTGCGCGTGGGATGAGGGGTCAGTTTCAGATCGTCCAGATTGCATTCAAGGTCAAATGTCTCAAATCTCCCGTGCTGAACCACGCCACTGTACGAACCGACCGCGACGAGTCCGACGTTTGTGACGTCGCGTTCACGCCAATACCATTCGTGGAACTTTTCGATGGGTTCCAGTGCCTGCTCCAACAGTTTCCTGTCGCCATTGCGTTTGTACACGCGTTCGATCCCCCAGGCGAGAATCGGGATCTGAGAATAGGCGGGGTATTCGAGCCAGTTCTCTTTGTGCGGCTCGATCATGCAAGGGATCATATCGTGGGCGTACTCAGGCATCTTGGCGTTCCACCGCACCTGAAAATCCCAGTAGTTCTGGAACACATCTCGGATGAGCTGTTCCTGGTTAGGAAGAATACTCAACAGGTCGACCACGAACATGGTGTCCCATATCCACTGGCCTCGGTACCCGCCGCCTGGTCCTATCCATTGCTGCTTCAGTGTGCCTTCCGGCGGGAACACCTTGCCCAGGATGCAGTTCCGATAGACCTTCTGCGTCAACTCCCAAACGGCCTGGTCCTCGCATTGGAAGAGCGAGCGGATGGCGTCTGGAGCCGATTCTCCAGCGGTGCTCTTCGGCAGGTATCCGCAGGCCAATACGCCCAGTGCGCCACCGCCGGCGCTTTTGAGAAAAGTACGTCGTTTCATATCTTGTCCTTGTTCTTGCCCCGATTTCCCCCATGCCAGGAAAGACCCACTCGAATGGTTTTCACTGGTTCAATAGTCTCAGATTTGATCCGATTTGTCACGTGCTATCTGGGTAATCCACAATGGACGCTGCGGGTACGGAGTTACCTCAGAGTGATATGGGCCGCCCAGAGTGGTCGCGTCCGAAAAATGTGCGTCGGCACGCCTGGACCTGAGGACGGATTATGCGCTTTACTTGGAGCGAGTGTTGCGTTAAGGTTCCTGCACTATGAGACGACTGATTGCATCGTGTTTTGGCTTGGGCTGGTTGCCGATTGCGCCGGGGACGTGGGGGTCGCTGCCGCCGGTTTTGGTGTTCAGCATCCTGCTGCATTTCGGCGCGCCCGCGGCGGCGATGGTGGGGGTGATGGCGGCCCTGGTTGTGCTGGGGTCGGTCGCGTGCGTGACGTGCGCGCAGGCGGTGATATCGATCCTGGGCAAGACCGACCCGGGCGAGGTGGTCGCCGACGAGTTCGCCGGCCAGGCTTTGACGTACCTGATCATACCGCTTCTGCTGCCGGGGGATTTGTCCTTGAAGCAGTGCTGTTTTGTCACGGGTCTCGGATTTTTCCTGTTCCGCGTTTTTGATATCACCAAGCCCTGGCCGATAAAGAAACTAGAGCTTCTCCCCGACGGCTGGGGCATTCTGGCGGATGACCTGCTGGCGGGTGTGTACGCGGCCGTGGTGCTGTGCGTTTGTGTCAGGTTGTGGATTGCCGGGTAGTTGGACCTCGAAAGGGACGGATGGGGACCCAGTACAACGTTGAAGTCTGCAAACAGCTTGAGGAGCGGTTCCGTGCCGCTGAGGTTCACCGACCGCTGCGGATCACGCGGCACGAGGCCGGGACCGAACTGACGTATCAGGTCCGTAGCGTGGGCGGCGGTTCCGAAGCGACCGTTCGTCTGGCGATTGAGAGGTTTGTCGGCGGAGGGTTCGCCGGGCAGGTCTACCAGGTCAAGATCGTGCAGGTAGAGGGGGATTCGATGCCCGGGGTGGAGGCCGGTGCGATCTGCGCGATGAAGATTCTGATTCCGCCTTCGGGCTTTTCCTGCCTGTTTCGCAATCTGCTCTACTGGATCGGTTTTCAAGGCCCGTTCCAACTTCAGGTCAATCCGACGGCGGCCCGGGCCGGGGCCTTGTGGCAAAAACTCATCCGGCGCGGCGCGAAGGTCAAGTTCGGTCACGAGCAGGCCGTCGTTGACATTTACGGTACGTTCGTGGACGAGCAGCTCGGCAGTTGCGGCGAGTTGAGCGAGTGGGTCCAGGGTCGAACCTGGCTGCTGGAAGTCGATGACCGCCTCGATCTGCTCAGGCAATGGCGCAAGGGCCGGGCGGTGGACGATCTGCAGCTCGGGTCGCCCGAATATCGAGCCAAGCGCCGGTTCATGCGCGACTTTGTCAGCCTGCTGCATGAGATGGGCGCGCATGAATTCGCCCGGCAGTACGAATGGTCCACCTGCAAGAGCCAGCCGAATTGCCTCAAGCGGCAGGGCCAGGAAGAAGACCCAGACGCGGGCCTGACCGCCGTCGATTTTCGCGCCGGGCTGACGCTCTTGCCTTTCTTGCCGATGAGTCCGGGAGACATAAAGCTGATCGGCCTGGGGATCGCGCGCGGGTCTCTGGTGCAGTTCGACCGCGGCAGCCTCGCGCGGCTGGAACGATTCGTCGAGGCGCACGGCGCCGAGTTTGGCGATATGCAGGACGCGCTGGCCGAACTCAAGACATCCGAACGCGTCTATCGCAATTCCATTCCCGACATCACCCACAATCACGTCCGCCTGTTCTACAGCCGCCGGTTGTGGGCGACGATCTTCGACAGCGCCGTTACGGGCTGGAAGGTCCGAAACCTCGTCGAGCAGCCCTGCGCCGAGCGTCTGGGAAAAAGTCGTATCCGAACCTTTCTGTTCTTCCTGATCGGCTGCATTCCGTTCTTAGGCAAGGTCCTGAGGCGGGCTTGGGGCCGGCGGGATTGGCGCCGGCACTACGTCCGGATGCTCGGCAGCGCGCGTTACTTCGGTCGGGCCTTCAAAGCCAGGGTGGCGGAGAAATCGATCCAGTGGTATCGGGCCGGACGCATGGACGCCGAGCGGGCGTTGCGGCTGGCGGATCGGCCCTGGCGGTTCCTCGCGCACGCGCCTTTTTCGATCCTGCCGGCGGGGCTGCACCGGTTCCTGACCGATGCGGGTTTCGCCCGGGAGAAGCTGGCGTATCTGCTCGTGCGACCCGTCCGTCTCTACTTCAACGCCGAGATGCGCGAGCAGTGGCTCCGCGAGATGCTGGTCGAGGGCAAGAAGAAACACATGCTCAGCGATGAGGACGCCGCGACGATCGTTTCGCAGTTGAACGAGCCGTTCATCCAGAAGTACCTCAAGAGCCTGGCGGTGCACGTCTGCACGCTGCCGGTGACGCAGGTGGTTTCGGTGGCGGTCGCGGCCTACTATTACTTCACCCATCCGGAGACGCCCCAGGGCGAGCGAGCCATCGCCGTAGCCGGCATCCTGGCGTTGTTCCAGGTCGTGCCGCTGTCGCCCGGCTCCCTGACGCGTGGGCTGTACGTGCTGTATTTAGTCATTCGCGAGCGCAACTTCCGCGACTACAACATCGCGGTGTTCTTGGGCTTCTTCAAGTACGTCGGCTACCTGGCGTTTCCCATCCAGATGACGTATCGCTACCCCGCGTTGGCGCGGTTTATGGCGGCCCACTGGGCCACCGAAGCGGTGCACATCGTGCCCGTGTTTGGCGAGCGCGGGGCGCTGATGGAGCACTGGGTCTTTAGCCTGTTCTACAACTGGCCGCTGACGATTCGCCGAAGGATGCATCGGCGGGCGGAAATGCGCGCCTCGCTGCGTCCGCGGTACTGGCACGTCGGCGTCTGTGCGCTGGGCGCGGCCGCGGTGTTCGGCGCGGTGGGCTACCGGTATTGCGCCCGCACCGGCCAACTGCCTTCCCTGCGAGAATTCTGGTGGCTCGTTGTGACCGTACCGCTGTTGTGCGGGGCGGTCGTTACGCTGGGTTGCGGCGGAGCCACATTGGGCAAACGCATCGCCGCCGCCGCGACCGGCGGACTGCTGGCAGCGGCATTGGCCACCGCCCTCTCGGCCCTGATCGCCCACACCGGTGCGGTGACCGAGGCTCCCCTGATCGGCCTCGGCGTCTGGCGCGTTTTCATCTTCTCTCTTCTTTCGGTCGCCGGCGCGGCTCTGACCGAGTTGACCTTGCCCGAACCCAGGTCGTAACCGCCGCTCGATTCCACTACGGACGGCTGCTTTTATTGCCGCTTCATCCTTCCTTTTCTGCGCTTTTGGTTCTGGCGCGTGGAAAACCGTCATTGTGACGGATGAAAAAAGCGCCGCGAATCCAAAAAATCCCGCCCCGCCCGGGAGTCGAAAAAGCCCGTACAATCGCTTGAATTCCAGGACTCTTTCGACATGAGGAGAAATTGCGGTGCCGAATTGCCGCCGCGCGGGAGAAAAAGTATGGGCAAATACGTAGTTCGACGTATAATGATTATGTGTTGAACCGGCGGGATTCCAATGGGTAGTACCGGACGGTTCTATGATTTTGAAGTCTCTGAGGAGGTTTTCCTCCTATGTCTGCGAATAGCTATAGCTCTCTGTGCGACGACTTTTACGTCGATATGCACGTGAATACGGAACTTGAGCTTCCCAAGAGCCGGGATACGATTCTGACGTTCTTCGAGCGGATTCAGAAGCAGTTTCCGCAGATGGGCCGGTTCTATCGACGCGACAAGAACGAGTATTACCTCGAAGAAGAGCACGGCGTTGGGCAGTACCGCTGGGTCAGTCTCGAAGGAGACCGGATCGGTTCCGGGATGGTCAATCCGGCGAGCTTTCAGGACGCCTACGACCTGGACCGGCTCGTTCTCGAGCTGATGCCGTACATGCTCGGGGTAACGTCGCTCGACGTGGATTCGCTGGATCTGACGCTTGCGATGGATTTCGACTGCGCGGGCCACCATGATGAGGTCATTGCCGAAGCGCTGTTCGGCATGAGCGCTTTCGGCAGTCTCTCGGACGTGCCGAACTCCAGACCGATCGTGTTTTCGCCCGCGATGGTGATGGGATTGTCGGACGACATGCACATCCAGGGGCGCGTCAGCATCGATTCCAAGACCAGCATCTACGAGCCGGGAGAGAAGGAGAACAACCACGACGAGGCGATTACGCTGTCGCTGGCCGTCCGCCAGTATCCTCGCACGAATGAAAAATTCGATGCGCCGGCCGCCTTCGAACTGCAGTGCCGGCTCGCCGAGGAGTTGATGGCCGAGAAAATCGTGCACCATTTCGTGCAGCCGCTTACGGAGGTGATCGCTCAAAGACGATCAACGTGATTCTGAGGGGAGTCCGAATGGCAATTGAGGCGCCGCTGAGCCGGTACAAACGAAACAGTCTCAAAATCTACATTGTGGCCTGCATCCTGGCGGCGCTCTGGTTCGGCTACGACGGATACCTGAGCGACAAGTTCATTCAGCAGCACACCGACGAACAGGGCAACCCCGACAGTACGCTTCTCTTCAATCGGCTTTCTCCTCCTTTCTTTGCTGGCGGCGTTGTGCTGCTGGCCGCCTATTTCTATGCCGTGCGGGGACGAAAAGTCGTCGCCGAAGACGATGCGCTGCTCATTGCGGGGAAGGTGAAAATTCCCTACGGCGCGATTGAAAAGATCGACAAAACCTACTACGAAAAGAACGGCTTCTTCGTCGTCACGTACCGAAACGAGGGCGGAAAAGAAGTAAACCGCAAGCTCAGCGACCGCGCGTACGACAACCTCAAGCCCATCCTCGAACATCTCGTAGCCCAGATCACGTAGACCGCCCGTCTCGAGCGATTTCCTCAGCCTCGGCAACGAAGACGCGGCATCGTTGGCCAATAGCGCATCGAACACCTCGTTCTGCGCCCGCTCGGCCCGCCGCAGCCGCCACGAGAGACACACCACCCGCGCGGCCAATACCGATTCGACCGCCCCGGCCGGCGCCAGCTCGCCGAGCATCTCGTCGCGATAAAACTCAAACTCCCCCAAATCCTCCCCCGCAATCACCGCCTTCTCGGCACACAACCCATGCTTGAGAGCGTTCTGCGCCACCACCGCCTTACCCTCCTCCGTCCGCGGCCCCGTCGATTTCTGGGCGTTCAACCGATTCGCCTGAATCTGTGCCTGCGTAGCCATAAGTGGCCCTCCTAATTTGGTATTTACTATTTACAATTTACAACTGTGTTGTATTACTACAATACATACTACACGTTTCGGCGTCAAGGCAAATGTTCCATATTTTTGGTAGACGAGTAAATGGGGAGATGAGTGGATGAGTGGATGGGTAGAAGGGTAAATGAGTAAATGGGCACATAGGCGACTCCCCCGCCTCGGTCCGCAGAGAAATAGTCAATTGTCAATAATCCTTACTCAATTCAAAGACAAGTAGGATGGGCAGATTCTCTGCCCATGCGGATTCTCGTTGTTGGAACCACGAAGAACGCGAAGGACGCGAAAAGGTAACCAATGATCGTAGAGGGGGGTCTCAACCCACGCGGGCAGACCGACCGCGGATAAGGCCTGTGTAGACACGGGGTTACGCGAGATTTATACGGATTCGATCTTGTCATTGCGAGGAGCGAAGCGACGCGGCAATCTCCCGGACCACGGGCCACGGGTCACGGGTTTCAAACCGCAGAGGCCGCCGAGGACGCGGAGGAAACCGGGTCCTGCGACAGAGAACACCGAGGCAGTGATTCATTCCGCTTCACGAACGACGAGATACGAGATACGAACCACGAGATTCTGTATGGAACCGCAGATGAACGCGGATGAACGCTGATAAGGTCTTTGCGGACACAGATTTACGCGAGATTGAGACGGATTCGATCCCGTCATTGCGAGCGACGGGGCACGGGGCACGAAACATGGACCACGGGTTGCAACCGAAACGGCAAGCGGGCACCGGTTCACCCGCCGCGAACGACGAGACACGGACCTGGCGTCGGTTCGATGGCGATGGGCTGGCGAAAATGGGGCCGATGTGCTACAATCTTGGGGAAGAGTACGATGATATGAGGAAAACCCATGGAACGAGTGGACCTGCCCCTGACGAAACTGACGCTTGCCCAGAAGCTCGATCTGATCGAGATCCTGTGGGCCGATATCAGCAAAGATGAGAAGGCCCTCGAATCGCCGGGCTGGCACGAAGACGTTCTCCGCGATCGGCAGAAGGCCCTGGAGGTCGGAAAAGCATCCGTTCGTGATTGGGGCGAGGCGAAGAAAAGAATCAGAGGGAACGTCTCGTGAAAGTAACGATCCTCGACGCCGCCGAAAGGGACCTTGAGGAAGGATTCCGCTTCTATGAACGGCAGTCGCCGGGACTTGGTGCCTACTTCCTCGATTCTCTCTATTCCGATATCGACTCGCTTGCGTATTACGGCGGCATTCATCAGCTCGTCTTCGGGCACCATCGCCTCCTCTCCAGGCGGTTTCCTTTCGCTGTGTACTACCAGGCGGCAAAGGATCGAGTCCTCGTCGTAGCCGTACTCGACTGCCGCCGGAATCCGAGCTGGATTCGCAAGAAGTTAATGCCCGATTGATCCGGCCACGCCGGACAAACCAGTTCCCCCACCTCGAGCATGGGCGCAACACAGGATTCCCACTGCGCTTCACGCTCCACGAATCCTGCGTCATTGAGATACTAGTGCCCGCTCATGACTAAATATTTGGGTAAATGTTGCCCAACAGCCGATAGATCTTGTGCAACGCTTATGAAACAAGGAGGTTTCTCGATGCACAAGAAATATATTG
>Ga0272441_10004389_pt1 | contig 25612 bp, 19 predicted proteins | sample SSMProp6N_FD_193582 | JGI IMG/M metagenome (GOLD analysis project Ga0272441, IMG submission 193582) | Marine sediment archaeal communities from Little Sippewissett salt marsh, Falmouth, MA, United States - SSM-Prop-6N | ecosystem: Environmental > Aquatic > Marine > Wetlands > Sediment ...
ACAGATATCTTCTGGTCAACCGGGGCATGTATGGTGATACGTGCAGAAGCCTGGAAAAAATGCGGAGGTTTTGATGCCGACTTTTTCGCCCATATGGAAGAAATAGATCTCTGCTGGCGCTTTCACAAGGCTGGTTACCGGGTTTCTTACGTACCTGACTCAAGTGTCTACCATATAGGCGGTGGTACACTTTCTTACAGATCTCCTTTTAAAACATACCTGAACTTTCGTAACAGCCTTTACCTCCTATATAAAAACCTTCCCGGCAACAAAAAAGGAAAGATTCTCATTAAACGAAGATTTCTTGATGGAATCGCTGCACTATTCTTCCTCTTTAAAGGACAGTTTAAAAGTGTCGGAGCAGTATGGAAAGCACATATTGACTATTACAGACATCAAGGCAGGCTTAAAGAAAAAAGAGAAAATATCAGGTCGGAATACGGCGATAAGTCTGTCGGTTTGATATTGAACAAGTGCATCGTTTTTGAGTTCTATATTAAAGGCAGAAAAACTTTTAGCAGCCTCAATACAAAGTTTTGAACTGACATGAAGAATATCCAGTTACTTATATTTATCTCTGTAGTATTAACCATCTACTCCCTGGGAAATATTTATATATTCCTGAAAGGATATAATATTTTACCTCCCCCACGTGAACATAAGGTGCTTTTTACTATACTGTTTTTTATATTCTCACTCACGTTCGTGGCAGCTAAGATACTTGAATCAAGACACTCTTCAGTCTTTACTGATATTCTTAATATTATAGGGGGATTCTGGATGGCGTTTATGCTGTATTCTATACTATTTCTTCTTCTCTCTGATCTGATAGCCCTGTCATTAAAAATACCTGGCATTCTTAACAGTAACAATATTATGGTTTACAGGAAATGGGCTTTTCTGTCGGCTGCAGGTATTTCTGTGATACTTATTACCGCAGGATTTATTAAAGCCCTTCACCCTGTTGTAACAAAATATGACCTTACTATAAATAAGGAAACAGATGGAATCAGGACTTTACGTATCGCAGCTGTTTCAGATATACATCTTGGCAGTATTATCAGGAAAAGAAGTATAAAAATACTCTCGGAAATACTTGAGGACATGCATCCTGATGTTGTTTTTCTTCTCGGTGACATAGTAGACGGAGAGCTCGGACCGGTTCTCAGGGGTGATCTTCTGCAGTATTTTACAGGGCCGCATACAAAAGACGGCCTCTATGCGATAACAGGTAATCATGAATTCATCGGAGGAGGTGATCGTACAATTCCCTATATAGAAAGCAAAGGGATAAGGGTACTAAAAGACGAAACGGTAATCCTTCCCGGAGGTATTCAGCTTATTGGCAGACTTGACAGGGATGCCCGCCGTTTTTACGGACAGGAGAGAATGCCTCTTGAAGAGTTGATGAAGGATATTGATCACTCCAAGCCAATAATTGTACTTGACCATCAGCCTTTCAATCTGGAAGAATCAGAAGAACAGGGTGTTGATCTCCAATTATCGGGACATACCCACAACGGACAAATGTGGCCTCTGACATATATCACGAATAAAATATACGAAGTAAGCTACGGATATCTGAAAAAAGGCAATACCCATTACATCGTTTCTTCCGGTTTCGGACTCTGGGGACCCAGGGTAAGGCTGGGCAGTAAATCGGAAGTGTTACTTATCGATATTAGATTCGACTAAGCGATAATATTGTAAATTTTACGGTAACTCTATAGAAGGTCATATACCTGTTCCAGTGCCATACCTCTGGAGCCCTTTATAAGTATATGATGACCCTTTATGGGTTTGCTTTTCAGAAATTCCTTAAGCTTTGTTACATTGGGAAAAGTCCTGAATCTGAATCCTGCAGATACTTTACTGAAAACAGGCCCTGTAAGAATAACATTTCTTAAATTATTGTCACTAAGAACCTTATGAATCTTCTTATGTTCTTCCTCACTTTTATTTCCAAGTTCAAGCATATCGCCCAGGATACATGTTTTATTTTCTGCCGGAATATGTGCGAATGATTCAATAGCCAGCTTCATGCTGAGGGGATTGGCATTATAGGAATCACATACGAGAGTGTTATTCTTTGTTTTTATAATCTGTGACCTGTTACTACCGGGATCATATCTTTCTACAGCTTCAACAATATCTTCAATATCAACACCGAAAAATAATCCTGTAGCAATTGCAGCCTTTATGTTTTCAGTATTATAATTCCCGAATAATCTTGTATTTATTTTATATTGCCTGTTATAATATTTTACAGTAAGCTTAAGTGTCAGATCTGATGGCTCGGGGATTACAGCAAGCTCAATACCTATCGGATCTGAAAATGGCACAGCCCTGTTCACCAGTTTGAAAATCTTTTCCGTGAGAACGCTGTCTTTATCATTATAGAGTGCTATGCCATTAACCTTACGAAGGTATTCGAAGAGTTCGGTCTTCGCCTTCCACACAGCCTCAAGTGTTCCGAATCCTTCGATATGGGCAGGACTCACATTTGTTATAATCCCATAGTCAGGTTTAGCTATCAGGCAAAGTGTCCGTATTTCACCTACATGACTGGCACCCATTTCGATAACCATGATTTCCGTTCCTTCGGGTGCTGACAATATTGAAAGCGGAACACCTATCTGATTATTGAGATTTCCTTTTGTGGAATGTGTTTTGAATTTTTTTGACAGTATTAAAGCAATAAGATCTTTAGTTGTTGTTTTACCGTTCGACCCTGTTACTGCCAGCAGTGGTACTTTCATTTCTTTCCTGTGGTGTGTTGCCAGAGCGTGAAGTTCCATAAGGCAATCATCCACAAGGACTGTCTTTTGGGTTTCATAGGCATCCTCATCGATGACAGCCCATGAGGCTCCTTTTTCAAGTGCCTCTGCAGCGAATTTGTTTCCATTGAAATTCTCGCCCCAGAGAGCAAAAAAGATCTGGTTTTTCTTTATTGTCCGGGAATCAGTTGATATTCCTGATGATTCCCTGAAGAGTTGATAGATGTATTCCGTTTTCATTTTAATAAAAAAATGCCTCATTATGCGACCATAATGAGGCTATCTGTCAAAGAATATTCTCTTTCTAGAAACCGGAAGGGCTTCCAACCCTTATCATGGCGCATCTGAATCCCAGATCATCTCGTGATTCTTCCTGGTCAAGGAATCTTCTTGTTGAAGGATTAAGCCAGTAGGCTCTGTCTTTCCATGATCCTCCTTTATAAACCCTTGCGTTGTCATTAATAAGTGTAAAGAAGTTGGAGCCGCCCTCATCTGTTCCTGATTCCTGTACATACATCCTCGAAGAGCCATCCATACCATCATCGGTTGTCCAGCTATTACTTATTGCTGACTGAAGGTCACCATCCATATAGTTTCTGTAATCACCTTTCTGGTAATTATATCTGTCGGCCACATCCTCATCCCTTACAGTGTCGACATATAATCTTCCAAGGTTATTCTTTGTTACCACATTACCGTTAGCATCTCTTCGCAGATCGGTAAACACATTACCTCTGAAGGGATTAAACCCATCTACATCTTCTGATGATAATGGGCGGTAAACATCCTGTACCCACTCATTTACATTTCCTGCCATGCAATAAAGACCGTAGTCGTTAGGCCAGTATGACTTAACTTCGGCTGTAATACTGGCATTATCGTTAAGACTTCCTGCCACACCCATCATATCGCCTCTTCCACGGATGAAGTTGGCCATCATTTCACCCTGGTATTTATGGGCGGAATTCCTTACATTATGTCCATCCCACGGGTATATTCTTCTCTCATAAATTCTTTCCTCAAAGGTATTTCCCCGGAGTGCATAGGCTGCAAATTCCCACTCTGCCTCTGTGGGCAGCCTGTATCTTGGAAGAAGAACACCATCCTCAAAATTTGTCCTGCGTTCGGTCTGATTAGGATTGAGGCTCTCCCTCAACTGGTTAACCACACCCTCATATTGGCCATACAGATATGCTTCAGTATTGAAATTATTCTGATTTGTCTGGTCCGGATCCGGATTCAACTCTCCTTCATCTATAAGTATCTGTTCGTTTACCCTGTCGCTTCTCCACAAGCAGTAATCATTAGCTTTCAGCCAGTTAATACCAACCACCGGGTAATTATTATATGCCGGATGCCTGAAATAATACTGAACATAAGGATCGTTGAATCCCATAGGGCTTCTCCATACCAGTGTATCGGGTAGTGCTCTTCTGTATACTTCAGGATAATCAACGTAAACACGTCTCAGCCAGAACAGGTATTCACGGTAATCCACATTTGTAATTTCTGTTTCATCCATATAAAATGATGATACCGTAACCGTTCTCGGCTTATTGTTCCAGTCGAATAATACATCCTGCTGTACCTGCCCCATAGTAAAACGTCCTCCTTCGATGAGGACCAATCCGGGCCCGGTTTGCTGCTCAGCATCAAGAGTAACCTCAAATCCACCATTATCCGGATTATTGTATTCCCATCCGGTAGTTGATGATACATTGGGATCTCCTCCCCGTCCTCCAAAACAGGATACGAGAAAACCTGCAGCTATAATTATAACAGGTAAAGGTTTAAATTTACACATAACTCCTTTAGTTTTATGGCGTTTATGAAATTCAAATATAATAATTTTTCAATAAAATGCTTTTTCAACATCAAATATAACTACAATTTAGGAAAATTTATTGTTTTAATAGCTTTTCTTTTATCAACATTATTTAAACGAAAAGCTATTCCCGTGTGGTGTGAAAGCGAAAACGGAAGCAGGTTTTCTCCGGAAATGACATTAAAGAGATAGTTGTAATAAAGTATAAATCGTCCTGCATTTACGGAAAACCCTGCCTGGCTGTCTAAATTCTTCATTTTATCTCCATATAATAACAAATTAACAGCCAGATAATTACTTTCCAATACTATCCCTGCCGCAGCAGAAAAATAATCCTTTTCAATACTGAACATTCCCAGCGAACGTATTTTAAGATTTTTTTCGCTGTTTAAGCCGAAATCACCTGCAATATGTACAAAAATATTGCGATTAAGCCTGCTATCCGAGAAATCGCTTTCAAAAAGATCGGGTTTGGCAAGGTGATTAACTGACAGTCCCCCGTAAAACCTCCCGCTGAAAAACATAAATCCTGTACTCAAATCAAAAATAGTACGTCCCTGCTGAGTCAGTATTTCACCAGCAGGAAGTACAGCCCCTCTCAGAGGATCTATCTGATCGGGCAGAACAGCTCCTGCCAGACTATAACCCCTGTGATAAAACGATGCTGACAGACCTGAACTGAAATAGAGATCACGCCCTGCCTGGAAAAAATAGGTATAGGAGATCCCTCCTTTAAGATCATTTACTATACCCCCGAGATAATCATTGGAGATATAAATACCTGCACCACCATGCAGTGAAGGGAAATAGCCATCATAGGATAAATATGCGGAATGCAGGTTAAAAGCATTCCCGGGATAATAATTCATATAGGATAACCTTAAATACCCGTCCCCTTCACTTCCGGTTATTGCAGGGTTACTTTGTATGGCAAGGCGATAACCTTGTCCATATCCTGCATCCTGACAATAAAGAGTGCCGGAAAGAGAAAAAAACAGAATAATTATACACAGATGCGACCTCAACATAATTAATATACCTGCAATAAGAACGTGACGATGGCGTTATTATTTTTATATTAAACCTGTTACAAAAAAACAAAATAAGTTAACAACAAAAACACACATTTCTATCTTTGTCGGGTATTAATGAAGAAAATAACCTCAATATTTCTGCTTCTTATATTGCCTGCAGGTGTTATTACTGCTCAGGATGCCAAAGACAGTTACGCTTCATCTTCAGTTTTATCATCCGGTGTGTGGTATAAAACAGCCATACTTACCGATGGTGTTTACAGGATTGATTATTCACAACTTAAACAGCTGGGTATAGATAATCCGTCAAATACCCGTATCTATGCAAACAATTACGGTCAGCTATCCTATTATAATGATGACCCCAAACCTGATGATCTCAGGGAGTTAGCCCTGTGTTTCGTTAACGGCACCGACGGTATCTTCAATGAGGGCGATTATCTTTTGTTCTATGGGCAGGGTACCGGAAGATGGAAATACAATTATGCCGATTCTGCATTCGGGTATACCAGACATAATTATTCGGATACGGCATTTTATTTCATAACGGCAGGAAACACAGTCGGGAAAAGGATGGTTATTTCGGAAGAGCCCACCGGGTCTCCCGTTTATTCATCCTCAGAATCAGACGCTCTCTTTATTCATGAAAAAGAGAGTGTGAATCTTATCAAATCAGGGAGAGAGTGGTACCAGCCTGTATCAGCAATAAATGGAGTTGAAATAAATCCCGGCTTCACAAATCTTGTGACAAATGAAAAGATAAAGGCACGTATACGTGTGGTGGCACGTGCCCCTGTATCGACAATATTCCGGTTTTATGAAGAAGAGTTGTTACAAAAAAGCCTTCAGGTACAAGCAGTAAACATGTATACAACAACAGGCACATATGCCCAGATATCAGACTCATCAGGCTTCATTACACCAGCCTCTTCTTCCCCGGTATTCGAAATAAAATTTTATAACAATGGTGAATCTTTCGCTACAGGATGGCTCGATTTTGTAAGTCTGCACGGAAGAAAAGAAAATCACTTCGATGGCAAAACAACATTTTTCATGGATCACAGATCAGTCGTACCCGGGCAAATTACAGAATTCAGAATTAAGACAACTACGGATGACGCTGTCATCTGGGATATTACAGATCCTGTGAACCCTGAAATAATTAACCACACAAAGGATGGTGATGATATCATCTTCAAAGTCCTTACTGACAGTCTAAGGTCATTTGTGATGTTTGACGGTTCAGATTTTCTTAATCCGGTAATAGACGACATTCCTGTTCCAAACCAGGATCTTCACGGTTCACCACCTGCCGATATGGTAATAGTAACACATCCGTTGTTCATAGATTATGCACAGAGACTGGCCGACTTACATCATTCAAAAAGCGGCCTTGTATCGCTTATAACCACACCCAAAGAAATTTATAACGAGTTTTCGGGAGGTATTCCGGATATTGTGGCAATAAGAAATTTTCTCAGGATGAAATACTTAAAACAAGAAGGAACAGCTTATCCCCTAAGATACCTTTTGCTGTTTGGCGACGGATCATTCGAAAATAAGACATCTCCTCCAAAGAATCCAAATTTCATACCCACTTACCAGTCACAGAACTCCAATATTTTTGTCTCCTCATTTACCTCCGACGATTTTTACGGTCTGCTTGAAGATGGTGAAGGAGAAGCTACAGGGACAGAAGACATAGGTATAGGAAGAATACCTGTTTCAGATACCACTCAGGCCCGGACAGTAATCTCAAAAATCACACGGTATCTTGATTCTGCAAATACAGGCGACTGGAAGAACATTATCTGTATTACAGCAGATGATGAGGATGGTAACACACATATGTCAGATGCTGAAGGTCTCTATTCACTCCTTAGGGATTCAGTGCCTGCATATACCGTCGACAAGATATATCTCGATGCCTTCAAACAGGTTACATCGGTCAATGGCCAGACATACCCCGATGTGGTAAAGGCAATCAATAACCGTATTAATTCCGGATGTCTGATCTATAACTACCTGGGACACGGAAGTGAAAACGGACTGGCCCATGAAAGAGTGGTCAAGACAGAAGATATAAACTCCTGGGAAAACGGAGCCCGGCTGCCGTTATTCATTACTGCCACCTGTGAATTCAGCAGGTTTGATGATGCGGTATTAAACGAAATCACAGGAGAACTGACCGGAAAGACCTCCGCAGGTGAATTGGTACTGCTGAATGAGAACGGAGGAGGTATAGCCCTGATGTCGACCACACGTGTCGTTTATTCAGCTCCCAATTATTTCCTGAACAAGAACATTTTTGATTTTGCCTTTGACCGGGATTCTTCGGGGAATGCTCTCAGGCTTGGTGATATCATCAGGCTGGCTAAAAACAACTCCGGGTCAGGTTCAAATAAAAGGAACTTTTCCCTGCTGGGCGACCCGGCATTACGCCTGGCATATCCATGGCACGGACGCGTAGTAACAGATTCAATAAACCATGCAAGCATTTCAACAGATACTGACAGTCTTAAAGCCCTATCGACAGTAACCATATCAGGACATATCGAAAATAATACAGGTGTCACATTAAATGATTTCGACGGTGTGGTTTCACCTGTGGTGTTCGACAAGGTATCAACAATTAATACACTGGCTAATGACGGGGGACAGACAATGCAGTTCGAAATCAGGAATAATATCCTTTTCAGCGGTAAAACAAAAGCAGATGAAGGAAAATTCAGCTTTACCTTCATTGTCCCGAGAGATATTAATTATTTATACGGCCCGGGAATGATAAGCTATTATGCAACTGACCAGCAAACAGACGTGAACGGCTATTATTCCGATATAATAGTCGGAGGATTTACAGAATCGACAGTCAGCGACACTACAGGACCTGATATAAGCCTGTTTCTGAATGATACACTTTTTAAAAACGGCGGGATAACAGACAGTAATCCGATAATCCTCGCAATTATTGAAGACAGCGGGGGTATAAATACTACTGGGGCAGGGATAGGACATGATGTTATAGCATATCTTGATGATGACAGAAACAACTCATTCGTTCTTAACAACTATTTTGAAAACGATTTTGACAATTATACAAAGGGGAAATTATTATATAACCTTTACGACCTGGAAAGTGGCAGCCATACTCTCACATTAAAGGCATGGGATAATTATAATAACTCATCAGAGAAATCAATACTGTTTCGTGTTGAACAGGATGATAGTTTCATACTCACTAATCTGCTGAATTTTCCCAATCCTATAATAAATGACACAAAAATAAGTGCCGGACATAACAGACCTGACGAAGAGTTTGAAATCACTGTGAGGATATACGATATGAGCGGGAGAATAATCAGGATAATCAGAACCACAACATATTCCACTGGTTATCAGCTGACTCCTATTACATGGGATGGTAAAAGTGAATCCGGAAGAAGAGCAGGAAGAGGTTTCTATCCCTATATTGTTACGGTAACGACAAACAGCGGTGAAACTGCGTCTGTATCAGGACAAATGATCATTTTGTAAAAAATGTACAATAAGTGAGGTAAAAAATTGTTTTATATTTGCACAATCACAATATGACAGGAATGAGATTTAAAAAACAGGCTACGACGCTGTTGATATCGATAATCATCCTTTCAGCACTGAATGGCCAGGATAGCAGTGGAGAACTAAATGCCATACAGACGGTTGTACCCTTTCTTACCATTGCGCCTGACTCAAGGGCAGGTGCAATGGGTGATGCAGGCGTAGCAACTTCACCTGATGTATACAGTATGCACTGGAATCCTGCAAAATTTGCATTTATCGATGGTAAAGGAGGTATTGGTATTGCCTATTCCCCATGGCTGAGGAATCTCGTCCCCGACATCAATATCGCCTATCTTACAGGATACTACCGATTAGATAGTAAACAGGTAATTAATGGAAGTCTGATATATTCATCTCTTGGTGATGTTTCATTCACCGACGATTTCGGGAACCTTGAAAGAACATTTAAGCCCAATGAATGGTCATTTGACCTGGGATATTCGAGAATGTTCTCTGAAAATTTTTCAGGAGGTATTGCTTTCAGATTTATCTATTCGAATCTTACAGGAGGTTTCTTTTCCGGAGGAGAGGCAACAAAACCGGGTATCTCAGTTGCTGCAGATATAAGTGCCTACTATAGACGAGAACTGGACCTCCTGAATAAGGATGCACTGCTTTCGTTTGGCGGTAATATATCAAACATTGGAGCAAAAATGAGTTACTCCGATTCACAGACATCCGATTTTATCCCAATAAATATGCGGCTGGGTACCGCCTGTACCTTTGAGCTCGATCAGTATAATAAAATCACACTGACAATTGATCTCAACAAACTGCTGGTACCAACCCCGCCCCTCTATGATATATCAAATCCCGACAGTATAATAGCAGGTAAAAATCCTGATATAGCTGTTCCTGTTGCTATATTCCAGAGTTTCATTGATGCCCCGGGAGGCTTTAAGGAAGAGTTGCATGAGATCACTTACTCTTTCGGTGCGGAGTACTGGTATAACGACCAATTTGCAATCAGAACCGGATATTTTCATGAAAATGAGACTAAAGGCAACCGTAAATATTTTACTGCCGGAGCAGGCTTCAGACTGAGTGGCTTTACAGTTGATTTCTCATATCTTATGCCAACCGTTCAGAATCATCCTCTGGCACGTACTTTACGGTTCTCACTGTCGTTTGATATCAGTGCACTAAGGAACACAAGCAAATCACGGATATGACTCCCAGAATAGGTCAGGGAATTGATTTCCACAGGCTTGAAAATGGTCTGGAACTATGGCTCGGGGGAATTCTTATTCCCTCCGAAAAAGGCCCTGTAGCTCATTCCGACGGTGATGTTCTTCTCCATGCAATATGTGATGCGATACTCGGTGCTACGGGGCTGGAAGATATAGGACATCATTTCCCGGATACAAGTGCCGAATTTAAAAATATCGACAGTAAGATCCTTCTTGGCAGATCTTTTGCACTTATCAGGGAAAAAGGATTTGAAATTGTAAATATTGACAGTACGGTCTGTCTGGAAAGGCCGAAAATTGCAGGTTATATTCCGCAAATGAGGTCTGTAATATCAGAAATACTGGAAACAGACCCTGAAAATATCTCAATAAAAGCCACAACTGCCGAAAAACTAGGTTTTATTGGCCGGGAAGAAGGTATCATGGCCGTTGCCGTAGCTCTGGTTACAGCACTTCATTAATAAGGTCATCATCTGCAATATATGGTACAGTAACCTTTAATCCAGGTGTCCTGCTCATCTCTCTTTCAAGTGTCGAGAGTGCTCCTTTGCTTCGTGCCCAGCTTCTTCGAGCAATACCGTTATTGACATCCCAGTGCAGCATCATCTTCAGTTTTTCCGTTGTTTCCTCAGTACCGTCGAGTACCATACCGAAACCACCGTTGATAACCTCACCCCATCCGACACCACCTCCATTATGCAGTGAAACCCATGTGGCTCCGCGGAAAGCATCTCCTATAACATTATGGACAGCCATATCAGCGGTATATTTTGATCCGTCATATATATTTGATGTCTCCCTGAACGGCGAATCAGTACCTCCGACATCATGATGATCCCTGCCGATAACTATGGGTGCTGATATCTTTCCGGAAGCAACTGCCTTGTTAAATGCTTCGGCAATTGCCATTCTTCCTTCCGCATCTGCATATAGTATTCTTGCCTGTGAACCTACCACGAGCTTATTTTTTGCTGCTTCCCTGATCCAGTGTATATTATCAGCCATCTGCTGTTTTATCTCTGCAGGTGAAGATTTCATAAGATGTTCAATGGTTTCTGATGCGATATTGTCAGTTACTTCAAGATCGGCCGGATCGTTTGAGCAGCAAACCCAGCGAAAGGGACCGAAACCATAATCAAAACATATCGGCCCCATAATATCCTGTACATAAGAAGGATACCTAAATTCGCCATTGGGTTTAAGTATATCGGCTCCTGCCCTTGAGGCTTCAAGAAGGAATGCATTACCATAATCGAAAAAATATGTGCCTTGTTCAGTATGTTTGTTTATGGCTTCCACCTGTCGTACAAGCGATTTTTTTACCAGCTCCCTGAATCTCTCAGGATCTGATGATATCATCCTGTTAGCTTCCTCAAAGCTTATCCCCGCAGGGTAGTAACCACCGCCCCATGGGTTATGAAGCGATGTCTGGTCAGAGCCTATATCCACTTTGATCTGATGTTCTGCAAGCTTTTCCCAAAGCTCAACAATGTTACCATGATATGCCAATGATACTACCTCCTTATCCTCTTTGGCTCTTTTTACTCTTTCAATGAGTCTGTTCATATCAGTTATCACCTCATCAACCCAGCCCTGGGAATGACGTTTCCTGATAGCTTCATGATTAACTTCGGCAATAACGGAAACAATACCAGCAATCGAAGCAGCTCTGGATTGAGCTCCCGACATACCTCCCAGACCCGAGGAGACATATAATTTCCCTTCCAGGGTTTCAGAGGTATTATTCAATAACCTCCCTGCATTAATTATTGTTATTGTGGTACCGTGTACTATACCCTGCGGACCAATATACATATATGAGCCGGCAGTCATCTGACCATATTGCGAAACGCCGAGAGCATTGAATTTCTCATAATGATCCTGTAAGGAATAGTTCGGTATAACCATCCCGTTTGTAACTACCAGCCGGGGAGCATCAGCATGCGATGGGAAAAGTCCGAGCGGATGTCCTGAATATATAACAAGAGTCTGATTATCAGTCATCTCCGAAAGGTACTTCATTGTCAGAAGATATTGTGCCCAGTTCTGGAAAACAGCACCATTTCCTCCGTATGTTATCAGTTCATGAGGATGCTGGGCGACAGCAGGATCAAGGTTATTTGAAATCATTAACATAATTGCCGCCGCCTTTTCTGATCTGTGGGGATAGTCATCCATATTATGGGCCTTCATCTCATAATCCGGCCTGAACCTGTACATATATATCCTTCCATATTTTACAAGCTCTTCAGCAAACTCCCGGGCAAGCACAGGATGAAAATCAACATGGAAATATCTCAGAGCATTTCTCAGTGACAGTTTTTTTTCATCATGTGTCAGAATATCTTTACGTTTAGGGGCATGATTAACAGTTTTATCATAGGGTTTAGGGGGAGGCAATATAGAAGGAATACCCCGGGATATCTGTTCCTTGAAATTGTCTGTAGTCATAATGCAGGATTACTTTTCCCTTTACACCTTACTCTCCTTTAAGATTTCGTCATCAACAAGGATACGGCCACAATATTCGCAGACAATAATTTTTTTTCTTGATTTTATATCGAGTTGTTTTTGGGGCGGTATCTGGTTGAAACAGCCTCCGCATGCATCTCTCTGTACCGGAACGACAGCCAATCCGTTTCTTGCATTTGCCCTTATGCGCTTGTAGGCAGAAAGGAGTCTTTCTTCAATAACACTCTCAACCTTATCACGTTTCTTATAAAGATTCTCTTCTTCTTTCTGGGTATCCAGTATTATCTCATCTAGTTCTGACTTTTTATTTTCAAGATCAGAAGTTCTTTCGGCAAGAGCAGCATCTGATTCTGCTATCACTGATTTCTTTTCCTCTATTTGTGCATTGAACTCTTTTATCTTTTTGGTATATAGTTCTATTTCGAGATTCTGATATTCTATTTCTTTTGAAAGGGAATCAAATTCCCTGTTATTACGTACATTTTTCTGCTGCTCCTCATATTTTTTTATCAGAGCCTCTGAATCAGCTATCTCGTTGTTTTTGGTAAGTATCGATTTTTCAAGATTTACAACTTCCTCCTTAAGATTACCAAGTCTTGTTTCAAGACCTGCTATTTCATCTTCAAGATCCTGAACCTCAAGGGGGAGCTCACCCCTTAGTGTCTTTATTTTATCTATCTCAGAATCTACTGATTGCAAGCTGTATAATGCCCGCATACGTTCTTCAACTGAAATTTCGCTATCAGGTGTCTTTGTTTTTGCCATATTCAAAATAGTTAATTGGATTTGTATTTATTTCTGAAAACCGGACTGCAAATTTAGGGAATTTTTTGGTAATTAGGTCGTATAATATCTCCGTTGAACATTTTTCACTCTCATAATGTCCTATATCAACCAGGAGTATAAGGTTCTCTGCCTCAAAATAACTATGATATTTAATATCCGCCGTAACAAATATATCTGCGCCCGATGCAATAGCATCATACATTAAGGTACTTCCTGCTCCCCCGCAAAGAGCTATCCTGGAAATCTTTCCCCCTCTGAGTTTAGAATGTTTTATACCTTTTGATGAGAATACTGATGAAATTGATTTTAGAAAATCCGCCTCATCAACCGGTTCAGGTAAATCACCCACACATCCGAGACCTATATCTATATTATCATTTTCGAGAGGATAAATATCATATGCAACCTCTTCGTAAGGATGTGTTTCAATGAGAGCATTTATCACCCTGTTTTTTATATGTGAAAAAAGAATTGTCTCCAGCCTTATTTCTTTCTCCTCATGAGTCTTTCCCTTTTCACCAACAAAAGGATAAGTATTTTCACCTGCCCTGAAACTCCCTGTACCTGTGGTACTGAAACTACAGTAATCATAGTTTCCTATGACTCCCGCTCCTGCCTTGAATATTGCCTCTTTTACCTTTTCCAGGTGATTTTCAGGGACAAATGTTACAAGTTTACATAATCTGTTTTTAAGAGGCGACAGAACCCTGACATTTTCAAGGCTGATTTTTTCAGCCATCTTTCGGCTGACACCGAAATCCATAACATCAAGGTTAGTGTGTGCTGAATATACAGCTATATCATTTTTTATCGCCTTGAACAGTATTCTTTCTGCCATTGATTTCCCCGACAAACTTTTTATCTCTTTAAAAATAAGCGGATGATGGGAGACAATAACATCACAACCGTCTTTTAATGCCTCTTCAACGACTTCTTCTGTTACATCGAGGGTAATGAGTACCTTATCAATATTTTTTTCAGGTAATCCTATCTGTAATCCGGCATTATCGTATCCTTCCTGGAATGCAAGAGGTATTGCAGAATCGAGAAATGATACAAGTTCTTTTAGTTTCATAGCTGTTTAATCATTTCGTTGTCTCACGGTGTATCCCCGGAGGAATTATATATTATCCCGGAGGTCAATTAGCAGATCTTTTATCTTTTGAAGTGATTCATTTATTTCATATTTATAATCGACTTCATCCTGTTTACCTGTGAGTCTTTTTTTTGCACCCGGCAAAGTCATTCCTTCCTCTTTAAGAAGATGATGGATGATCTTGAGGTTTTTAATATCTGCCGGGGTAAACATCCTGTTTCCCTTTTTATTTTTCATTGGTTTAAGGATGTCGAATTCATTTTCCCAGAACCTGATTGTTGAAATTGGTACTTCCATCATTTTAGCGGCTTCGCCTATCGAATAATACAATTTTTCGATCTGTTTTTCCTTGTATGGCATGTTGTGTATTATTTATAGTTTATATCACCATTATCTGAAATCATAATCACTGTCTCCGGGAAATCGAGAGCAACAAGATCCTGTATTTTCCGTATCACCCGGTTTTCCGGATCAATCCGGACACCTGTTCCCGGCAACTGGTAAACAGGGATAATCTTACCATTTAGGAATTTACCCTCACTATTTACATATATTTTCACTACAGGGGCAATTCCGTTGGGCCCTTTGAGGTTGAATCTTCCATAAGTGCAGAAATTACCAAGGCTGTATGCAATGAACCTGTCGCGATATACTTCCACAGCGCGTGTAACATGTGGTCCGTGGCCAAAAACAATATCAGCTCCTGCGTCTATCATTTTGTGGGAAAACCTATATACATCTCCCCTGTTCTCGGTGAACATCATTTCCTCGGCTCTCGGCACACGCTGATAATCTGATCCTTCTGCGCCCCCATGAAATGACACAATCACTATCTGGCACGTATCGGCAAGATATCTTACGATATTTTCTGCCTCTTCCGTGTCAATAATACTTATAGTGCCTTTATTTGGTGCAAAGGCACAAAATCCATATGTTATAGAGTCTTTACTGAATATTGAAAACGGATGTTCTTCAATACCCCCGTAACAGATACCCAGTGAATCGAGTAATTGCATCGTACGGTTTCTGGCCGGGGTTCCAAAGTCACCGAAATGGTTATTTGCCAGACTTATAACATCGAATCCTGATACTGAAAGTGCAGTAGCATATCTTTCCGGCATTCTGAAAAGATAGCAACGTGTTGAATCCCTGCATTTTTTTTCTGGTTCTCCTTTATCAAGAAATGATCCTTCGAGGTTACCGAAGGTTATATCAGATGCAGCCAGTGTATCAGCAAGGGCACCCAGAAGCAGTATGGGATTATCATGAGCAGGAAGGTAATCGTCTGAGGGGAAAGATGTCCCGAACATAATATCTCCCACCCCTGTGATCTCTATTTTTCTCTGTATGGGAATAGTATCATTAAATTCCAGAGTGCCTTTTGCATGCTGGCATAATACATTTAAAAGAGTAACGGTAACGAGGATATATCTTATCTTCATATTAACATGCAGGGAAGAACTAATCAAATGACTGGCCTGTTTTTGAGGCTATCTCAATCATTTTCTCATATTCTTCAGGTGACAGATCATTAAAATAGTAGTTTACAGGATCAACATTTACACCGTTAAGTTTTATTTCGTAGTGCAGGTGTGGTGCGACTGAGGTTCCTGTACTTCCCACAAATCCTATTACATCTCCTCTCTTTACTTTCTGTCCCCTCCTTACATTAAAGCTTTCGAGATGTGCATAGACGGAACTGTAACCAAACCCATGGTTAATTATTACATGATTACCAAGTCCGCGCTTTGAGGATATGACAGCTGCTATAGTGCCGTCACCTGTTGCATATATATCGGTACCTGTGGGAGCAGTAAAATCCATGCCTGCATGAAACTTGATAATTTTATAGATAGGGTGAATCCTTAATCCGAATCCTGAAGCAGTTCTTGTCAGATCTTTATTGGAAATGGGCATAATAGCCGGAATAGATCTCAGCATTTCCTCTTTTCTCATTGCCAGCGTAATAAGATCGTCGAATGATTTTGACTGAACATATATCTTTTTTCTTATCCTGTCGAGTCTCCTGGTTGTTTCAATTACGATTTCCGAATTATCATATCCTTCCAGTTCCTTATACCTGTTAATACCTCCCACTCCCCCTTCTCTCAGTGATTCCGGAATAGGCTCTGCTTCAAATATTGTTCTGTAGAGGTTATCATCTGTTTCCTGCAGATGGTCGATAACTTTCTCGATGTTTTCCATTTCGCGGTGAATCAGGTCATACTGAAGCGATAATTGTTCTATTTCGCGCATTAATGCCTTTTCTTTCGGAGAATCAACGAATATTGCAAAAATCACATAGTAGATAAAAGCTATAATGAGTGATCCGACAAAATATGCCAAACCCCTCAGCAGCATTGCCCCTATACTCAATCTGATTTTATCAAAACTGAGTGATTCCGGATTGAATTTATATCTCGAATTTGGCATAACAGCGCAAAGATAGAAAATTCCTCAAAAAGATAGCACTACCGCTATTTGGTATAACTGTTTATTTCAGGAATTATATCGGCAATGAATTTTATCTGAGTTTCGTGCTTGAGGTAAGCATCTGGATCATATCAAAGTATTCCTCTTCAGTCAGGTCGTTATTGAAATAATAGAGAGGGTTTTTATGTTTTCCGTACTGGTCGATCTGGTAATGAAGGTGAGGGCCGGATGAAGTTCCTGAGCTTCCTGTAAGTCCTATCAGATCACCCCTTTTGACGTTCATGCCACTTGTTACCTTTATACTGCTAAGATGCCCGTAAATTGTCTGATAACCATATCCGTGATCAATACGTACATAATTCCCGAAACCACCACGGTTCCATCCTGCCTCAATCACTCGTCCTGCCCCTGTGGCAAAGACCTCTGTTCCGTAGGGGGTACTGAAATCCTGACCGTGATGCCATTGGGGATTTCCTGTCACAGGATGTACTTCCCTGAATTTCAGACCATCGCCCAATGGTATTGTAACATCAACAGGACTTATCATTGGGAGGTACTCATACATTCTTTCCCATTCTGCTCTTCTTTCCTCAATGGCTGCAAAGGATACGTCCTGGACATTTATCATATTATTCAGCTCTTCAATTCTCGTTCTCGTAGATTTCATAAGGCCGCTGTTAATATAGCCATCGAGGTTTCTGAACCTATCTATACCTCCATAACCGGGATTCCTGTATGATTGAGGGACACTGTCCATCTCAAGGATTGGCCTGTAACGTATTTCATCCGACATCTTCAGGCTGTTCATTGTGTTAAAGGCATTATCCAGTTTCTTCTCTGCCAGTTTGTATTGAAATTTCAGGTTATCAATCTGCAGGTTAAGTAGTTTTTCCTTGGGAGAACCAAAGAAATGCTCGAAAATAGTACCGTAAATAACAGTAATTGCAATAGTAATTGCTAACCAGAAAAAGAGCTTTAAAAGCTTTTTATACCATGGGAGTTTTACCTGCCTGTATTGCAGCTTATTATGGTCGAGGAAATATTTTTTATTTCTTATAGGCAAGGTCGGAATTTCGAATTTTTATTACGTGTGATCTACAAATCTAATTCAAATAAATTAATTTTACAAGCACGTATACTGGTATATTTACATTAAATGTATATAATTTGGTTATGAAGGCAAAGGATTTGAGGCAGTTATTTTTCGATTTTTTCAGCTCAAAGGGACATAGGATCATTCCATCGGCACCTATGGTAATAAAGGATGATCCTTCCCTTATGTTCACCAATGCCGGAATGAATCAATTCAAGGATATTTTCCTGGGTAACAGCCAGTTGCAATATAAAAGGATTGCTAACTCACAAAAATGTCTCAGGGTTTCAGGAAAGCACAATGACCTTGAAGAGGTTGGCCATGACACATACCATCATACCATGTTTGAAATGCTTGGCAACTGGTCGTTTGGAGATTATTTCAAGAAAGAAGCCATTGAGTGGGCATGGGAATTCCTTACAAAGGAAATCGGTATACATAAAGACCGCCTCTATGCAACTGTTTTCAAGGGAGATGATGAGGATAATGTACCCCGTGATGATGAGGCTTACAGTTTCTGGCAGACATGCTTCCCCAATGAAACAGAACATATACTCGAAGGAACGAAAAAGGATAATTTCTGGGAAATGGGAGAAACAGGCCCCTGCGGCCCATGTTCTGAGATTCATGTCGACATAAGAGATGATAAAGAACGGAAGAACAAACCGGGCCATGAACTTGTCAACAAAGGAGATCCGGAAGTTATTGAGATATGGAATCTTGTTTTCATACAGTACAACCGCAAATCTGACGGATCACTTGAATCACTTCCCTCTAAACATGTCGACACCGGTATGGGCTTCGAACGCCTTTGTATGGTTGTGCAGGGTACAAAATCGAATTACGAGACAGATCTCTTTCAACCTGTCATAAATGAAATATCACGTATCACCGGGAAGAAACAGGGAGTAAATGAATCATGGGATATAGCCATGAGGGTGGTTGCCGATCATCTGAGGGCTGTGTCATTTTCAATTGCCGACGGACAGCTGCCATCTAACAATAAGGCAGGATATGTGATCAGAAGGATCCTGCGCAGAGCTGTGAGATATGCCTATAACAACCTTGGCATCGAAGAACCATTTATATACCGCCTCGTACTTCCTCTGGCAAAAACAATGGGCTACCATTACCCTGAACTGAATACATTGAAGGAGCTGATTTCAAAAATAATTCTTGAAGAGGAGACAGCTTTCCTTAAAACACTCGGGAAAGGAATCAGGATGCTTGATAAAGTGATCTTAGAAATGAAAAAGGAGAAAAAAGAGATACTGCCCGGGAAAGTTGCCTTTGAGCTGTATGATACCTTCGGATTCCCTGCTGACCTCACACAACTGATCCTCAAAGAGAACAATATGGCCCTGAACATGAATGAATTTGAGAATGAAATGAAAAACCAGAAGAGCAGGTCAAGAGAAGATGCTTCACTTGATGCTGGCGACTGGGTGATAGTCAGGGATTCTGATGTTACAGTCTTTACCGGGTATAAAAATACAGAAGAAGAGGTACTTATAACCAGATACCGTAATGTAAAGATCAAAGGGAAATCTGTTTGCCATATTGTTCTTGACAAAACACCTTTTTACGCCGAATCAGGAGGACAGGTGGGTGATAGCGGTCATATCATCTCCGATAATGAAAAAATAAAGGTTCTTGATACAATCAGGGAACATAACCTGGTAATTCATATTGCCGAGAAAGAACCTTCCGATCCTGATAAACAATTCGTTGCAAAAGTTGATAAGGAAAAACGGTTGATGACGGCCAATAACCATACTGCCACACATCTTATACATTATGCATTACGGACGGTGCTGGGAAAACATGTTGAACAGAAGGGTTCACTGGTAACACCCGACAGGCTCCGCTTCGACTTCAGCCACTTCAATAAACTCAGCAGGGAAGAACTGAACAAGGTGGAGGACCTTGCAAACCGCCTTGTTAGAGAAAACAATAACAGAAAGGTGACTGATGATATATCCCTTGAAAAAGCAAAAGATATGGGGGCAATAGCCCTTTTCGGTGAAAAATACGGTGATACGGTCAGGGTAGTGGAATTTGGTGATTCTGTTGAACTTTGCGGCGGTATTCATGTTGAATCGACAGCAAGTATCGGTATCATCAAAATAATCTCTGAAGGTGCAATAGCTGCCGGAATAAGACGTATTGAAGCAGTTACTGCAGGCAAGGCACTTGAATACATAAATAATAAAATCACTGATTTTGAAGATGTTGCAACACTATTAAAAACCGGTGGAAATATCAGGGAAAGTGTCGAAAGACTTATTGCCGAAAACAATTCCCTTAAAAAGACAATAGAAAAATATAAGACACAATCGGCCAGAACTGCCATTAAAAATCTTGAGGAAAAAGCTGTAGATATTAATGGAATAAAAATCATGTCGGGAGAAATAGAGACAGATTCACCTGATATGCTCAAGAGTATTGCCTTTGAAGTAAGAAAAAAAGGCGACAACAACCTATTTTTGGCAGGATCATCAATTGGCGGCAAAGCATATCTTGCCGTAATGGTAAGCGACAACCTGGTGAAGGAAAAAAACATAAGTGCAATCAATATAATCAAAGAAATTGCCGGTGAAATAAATGGCGGAGGCGGCGGACAACCTTTCCTGGCCACGGCAGGAGGTAAAAAACCTGAGGGGATAAAGAGTGCGATAAAAAAAGCTCTGGACTATATCCGGAAAATCAGTTAATACTGATATTAAAACCGACATCGTTATCAATGAGAAGTTACAAGACAAAAATCCTGGTCGCAGTTATTGCATTATCTCTGTTGAAAATCATATCATGTACACCTGAATCATGTTTCGAAGAGACAATGGCCTATGTAAAAGCAACGCTTTACCAGAGCAGCACGGATAAAAATGTAGCACCCGCAAGTCTTACACTATATGGGGAAGGCGTGGATACAAATAAGATCTACGATAACTCAAACAGTACAACACGGGCCAGGATACCCCTTAATCCATCTGCCAATAGCTGTACCTTTATTCTAGTGATAAACTCTGATACCGATACACTTGTTTTCTGGTATGACTCATTTGCCCATCTGATTTCAAAAGAATGCGGGTACACATTCTTTCATACCCTCGACTCACTGACAATAACCACTAATACGATCGATACGGTAATAATCAACAACATTTATGTTACAACAAACGATGCAGAAAATATCCGTCTATATTATTAGTATATTGTTTGTTATGCTTTGTTGTATCCGGGAGGCAAAAGCACAAAATGAGCCTCCTGATACGGTTGTTTTACCGCTGAAAATAAGAGCTGGCATCGATTTAATCGGACCTGCCATCTATATTTACGATAATGATAACCTGAACATCGAAGGATTTGTATCTGTTGACCTGAATGCAAAAACAGGTATTTTTGTTGGAGTGGGATACTCAAATTTCAAATATTCGCAATACAATTATGAATATCTGAGTAACGGATATTTTCTGAAAGCAGGAGTGGACTTCAACATACTTAAACCGGAGACTTCTTTAGGTAAATACTGGGCCGGTATCGGATTACGATACGGCCTGAGTTTGTATACAAGTGAAATACCATCCCTTGAACATGAATCTTACTGGGGTACAACCATTACAACAATTCCTGCCGAATCATATATTGGTCACTATCTTGAGGTTTCTCCCGGATTCAGGGCAGAGGTCTTCAATAATTTCAGTATGGGCTGGTCGGTGAATCTGAGAAGGATTATTTCCAGCGGAACCGGAAAGGATATACGTCCGATATATTTCCCCGGTTTTGGAACAGGTGACGAAAAGGTTAGCTTTGGATTTAACTATTTCCTGACCTGGAATATACCTTTTAAAAATATCAGGGTTCGGATTAAACAGGAAGAACCTGAACAGACTGAAGAAACAGAGGAAAATGAAGGAGCCTGATAATAAGGGCCTTACCTTCGATTCCTTTTTTTACTGAAGAACCATAATCCGATATATGTCAGAAATCCGTTAACAAGAATCATTTCAAAGCCGAATTTATAACCGCTGAACAATTCTTCGGAAAACATATTCAGGAAAATACATATTATGGGAGACAGTACAGCAATCCATGGTGTCATTTTGTCATTTGCCTTACGCTTAGTGAAAAGTCCGAAGGTGTAGAGCCCCAGTAACGGTCCATAGGTATAACCTGCTATTGTAAATAATTCATCGATAACCGCCTCGTTGGTTACTGTGCTGAATATCAGTATACTTATAAAGAAGATGAGAGCAACGGTAAGATGTACCCCGTACCTGATCCTGGTGGCTTTTCTTTCGGTGATATTTTTAAGACGGTCAAGGCCCAGGAAATCAATACTGACAGAAGTGGTGAGTGATGTAAGTGCTCCATCGGCACTTGGGAAAGCTGCTGATATAAGCCCGATCATAAATACCAATCCTGCTATCGGTCCCATATAATTTATGGCTAATGTCGGGAAAAGATCATCCGTAGATTCAACAGTGATACCTTTACTCATGGCAAAGATAACCAGGAAGGCTCCAAGAAAAAGGAATAGCAGATTCACAAAGACCAGAATACCGCTGAAGGTAAACATATTCTTCTGTGCCTCCCTTATATTCCTGCAACTTAGGTTCTTTTGCATCATTTCCTGATCAAGCCCTGTCATTGTTATTGTTATAAACATTCCTGAGAAAAACTGCTTTAAAAAGAATCTTTCATGATGCCAGTCTGTTATAAACATTCTCGACATATCACTTTGAGAGATCTCTTTAAACAATTTAAAAACAGGCTCTCCAAGCCCCCTGCTGATATATATTATCGACAATACTACGGCAAGAAGCATAAACGTTGTCTGTAATGTATCTGTCCATACTATGGTTCTGATACCTCCCTTAAAGGTATAGAGGATGATCAGGATTATGAATATCAGGGAATTTACCCAGAAGGGAATGTTCCATGCGTCAAAAACAAATATCTGTAATACATTAATAACCAAAAACATCCTGAGTGATGCCCCTAAGGTTCTTGAAATAATAAAGAAACCTGCCCCTGTCTTATACGACCAAAAACCAAATCGTCTTTCAAGGTATGTATATATGGAAGTAAGTTTCAGTCTGTAATACAACGGCAGCAAAACCGTGGCTATCAGGAAATAGCCTACAAGATAACCCAGGACAACCACCATATAGCTGAACTGGGTTTCTGTCACCCATCCGGGAACAGACATAAAAGTAACACCTGAAAGCGAGGCACCTATCATCCCGTATGCAACCACAAACCATGGTGACTTCCTGTTACCGATAAAAAACGACTGGCTGTCGGCTTTTCTTGCAGTGATCCAGGTCACTAAAAACAACAATGCCGTATATGCAAGAAAGATGGTTAGTATCAGTAATGGGGACATAATTGTTATAATAACCTGCAAGGATAACAAAAAGAATGGAAGACAAAAAATGAATTAATCATGAAAAACCACCAAATAATTGAATTAATTTTGTAGAAAACTATTTATTATGAGTTATACGGAGTTTCCTTCGCGACTGCTTGAAAATGCGGTAAATGAGTTTGCATCATTGCCAGGCATAGGAAGGAAAACAGCATTCCGGCTGGTAATGAACCTGTTAAGAAGAGAACCCGGCGAGGTAAAAAGATTTGGGGAAACACTTATCAGTCTTCATGAATCTGTACATTACTGTAAGATCTGCCACAACATTTCAGATGATGAAATTTGCAGTATTTGCAGTGATGAGAAACGCGACAGATCATTGATCTGTGTGGTAGAGAACATACAGGATGTAATGGCTATTGAAAATACCCGGCAATACAAGGGAGTATATCATGTACTGGGCGGCATAATCTCACCTGTCGACGGTATCGGACCATCTGATCTTAACATAGTCAGCCTGGAGGATAAAGTAAAAGACGGAGGTGTCAGGGAAATAATACTTGCACTGAGCACCACAATGGAAGGAGATACAACTAATTATTATCTTTATAAAAAACTTTACAATTATGATATTCTCATCACAACACTGGCAAGAGGTGTAGCCATTGGTGATGAACTGGAATATACTGATGAGATAACTCTCGGACGTGCAATAAAAAACCGAAATCCATACCAGCAATGATAAAATCTGTAAACAAGTTCCTCTCTGCCTCGGGCAAAAATATGCAACGCTCTGCCATAAGGGAGATTCTCAAACTACTTCAGAATCCTGATATGATATCTTTTGCGGGAGGGCTGCCTGCTGCAGAGACATTTCCTGTGGACGACCTGAAGGAAATTGTAACAGAAGTATTGGAAAAAGAAGGTGCCGATGCACTGCAGTACGGCACTACAGAAGGAGATCCACTGCTTCGAACGATGCTTACAGAAAAACATAACAGGGATGGATTGAACATCGGCCCCGAAAACATAATAATAACAACAGGATCACAGCAAGCACTCGATATTATCGGAAAGATATTTCTCGATCATGGTGATTATGTGCTATGCGGACTCCCCTCCTACCTTGGCGGACTGAATGCTTTTTCCGTTTACGGAGCCAGACTCAAAGGGATCACACTCGATGAAAACGGTATGAAACCCGATGAACTGGAAGAGACAATAAACCGTCTCAGGGATCTGGGGAAAAGTATCAAATTCATTTATATCATACCCGACTTCCAGAATCCTGCAGGGATAACAATACCGGAAAACAGAAGACTTAAAATAATTGATATAGCTGTAAAATACGACCTTCTGATTGTTGAAGACAGTCCATACAGGGATATACGCTTCTGCGGAACTCCACAACCCATGATGTATAAGCTCGACCGAACAGGAAGAGTATTAACATTATGTACCTTCTCAAAGATATTTGCCCCTGGTTTCAGGGTGGGCTGGATTATAGGAAATCCCGTTGTACTCGACAGAATAGTCATGGCAAAACAAACGACCGATCTATGTACACCGCCATTTGTACAAAGGATAATTGCACGATATATGGAAAAAGGTCTTCTGGAAAAAAACATAAAAAGAACTATTGACCTTTACAGCCACCGGCGAAATCATATGATCCATTGCTTTAAAAAATATCTCCCCGGAAATGTGACATGGACAGAGCCTGAGGGCGGACTATTCCTCTTTGTAACACTTCCGTCCAACATCGATACTGATATTATTCTCGAGAAAGCCATAAAGAAAAATGTTGCATTCGTGGCAGGCTCAACCTTTTTTTGTAATGAATCAGGTCATAATACAATGCGTATAAATTTTTCATTCTCCGATCCTGAAGTGATTGAAGAAGGAGTTAAACGATTGGCTGAAGTCCTGAAGGAA
>Ga0272441_10004390_pt1 | contig 25611 bp, 28 predicted proteins | sample SSMProp6N_FD_193582 | JGI IMG/M metagenome (GOLD analysis project Ga0272441, IMG submission 193582) | Marine sediment archaeal communities from Little Sippewissett salt marsh, Falmouth, MA, United States - SSM-Prop-6N | ecosystem: Environmental > Aquatic > Marine > Wetlands > Sediment ...
CCATGGCTTGCCGGATATCCGGCTTCAGCCCGAGGAAAAGTTCGTCCCACATCTCGATCATCGGATAGGGAGGAGAGGTGACCACCAGGTCTATACTGCCGCTATCGATCCACGACAGATCCCTGGCATCGGCGATGCGCAGGCGGTGATGGGTCTGCATGATTACGCTCTTTCAGCCCATACCTTACCCTATCGAGGTAAAGCTGAAAAGAAGCGGGGGCGCTTGGCCTCGAAACGGCGAAGAGCCGCCGCCTGATTCAGGCTCGCTGCCGGTCACGGTCAACTCTACCTTGACCGGGAACCCGGGACTCGATAATCTAGAACCTCTAAAATCGAGGTCGAACATGATCGATTCCTACTCCTTCGGCAGTATTACGGTAGATGGAAAGCGTTACACCTCGGATGTGATCATCTATCCCGACCGGGTGAACTCCTCGTGGTGGCGCAAGGAGGGTCACAACCTCTGCATGGAGGACCTTCGGGAAGTAGTGCAGTATCGCCCTGAGGTGTTGGTGGTCGGCAAGGGCAAACCCGGTCTGATGACAGCCGGAGCCGATCTGGTCGAACAGCTGGCTCGGCTGGGCATAGAGGTGCGCAGCGCTCCCACTGCCAAAGCCGTGAAGCTGTACAACCAACTGAGCCCGGGCAAAAAGGTGGTCGCCGCCCTGCATCTGACCTGCTAGCCGCAGGATCCCTTGCGATTCATCCGAGCCGAGGGAATCAGCCCCTGCCGTACAAACCGAATAACTCGGCTGTCTCCAGGATGTGCCCCTGTATCTGTTTGAGCAGGGCCTTCTTGGTCAATCCCGACGGAGCAGACAGCTGCCCGTCCAGAGCGTAGAGACGGAAGAAGTATCTGTGCGGTTTTCCTCTGGGCGGACAGGGACCGCCGTAGCCGATCCTGCCAAAATCATTGCCGCCCTGAAGCGCCCCGTTCTCCAACCGTTCACTATCGGGAAGTGCCTCGGGAAGTCGATCCGTGTCTGCGGAGATGTTGTATATGACCCAGTGAACCCAGGTTCCCATGGGAGCGTCAGGATCGTCACAGATCAGGGCGAAACTCTTGGTACCCTGAGGGGCGTTGTCCCACCGTAGCGGCGGAGAAACGTCCCGCCCGTCGCAGGTAAAGGTTTGCGGGATTGTGCTACCCGACTCGAACACGGCGCTTCGCAAAGTTAGAGCCATAATCTCACCCCCATTCGCTTGTACCTACAGTCTATTACGATTTCGGGGACATCGCAATCTTCACTGCAGATCGAGGAAGTGGCCGTAGGACCAGCCCTCCAGTCCCTCTTCGGTGCGGATCCTGTACCAAAAGTCATTCATCTCTCCGATGCTCTCCCGCAGGCCGCTTCGCTCCAAAACCTCGACCTGCTGGCCTCTCTCAACATGGCCCAGAATTCCCGCACCCAGGGTCGGATAGGCGCGTACCCGTACCCGGCTGTCGTTCAGCACCCCCCGCCCGGGTGTGAACAGATGTCCCTCTCGCTGCAGCCACTTTCGGAAGCTCTCGGTATTGACAACGGCTGTCTCGGGATTCACCTGTCCCCGAATACATACCACGGCGCGCCGCAGCTCAGGGGTGAACCAGAAGAACAGCGGGTCGGCACCGGGAATGCGAAAGGCTACCTCCCCGACCTGGGTACCTTCGACATTGTACAGCCGCCAGCGTTCCTGCCCAGCGTACTGCGGCGGCAGCAGGAAAACGCTGTTGGTGAGAAAACGAACCTGCCCGGTAGGGTCGCTGCTTCGCAGGCGAGCACGGACGGTTTTTTGCTCGGTACTCCAGATGAAGATTTCCCCGCTGTCGGGGTTGTGAATCAGGAGGTGCAGGGTATCCGAGCTCAGGGAGATGGGAACCCCCTCAACATCCAGCCAATACTGTCTCTGCTCTCGGGGGTTGAAGCGATACGGTGTGTAGTCCCCACTGCTGTCCAAACGAGCTGAGTAGAAGGATCCCTCGGGACCTTGAAGCAGTGCCCAATCGATGGAGACCTTCCAGTCGGGACCGGTAGAGTCGACAAGGCTCTCAGGATCAACGAAGCGAAGTTTCAGGATGTGCTCCCGATCGACGGTAGAGACCAGGATTCTGTCCTCCACCGCTCCGAGAAAGCGATGAATCTCGAAGTATTCACTCACCCGGCCCCTCTCCAGCTCTATTCGAACCAGCCGGTTCCTCATGTGAGATATCCCGTCGGTCAGAACACTGTTCTCATCCTGATAAAAGGTCATGGCTGAAAAGATGTTCAGAGGTGCCCGGCCCAGGAGGGGAAGAGCGATCTGCTGGGGCCAGGGCACAGCCGCAGCGAACACAAGTAGCGCACCGATCCAAAGGCGTTTCATATGCTTAAAAACTATAACACACTCAACCTCAATTGACAGCAACCGTCGGACCCGGGCTATACTTGGGCGGTGAGTGCTTTGTTGCAAGCCCTGAAAAACAGTTTCACCGTTACCATAGAGGTAGTGCCTCCCCGAGGTCCGGATCCGGTTCCTCTGCTGGATGCGCTTTCGGCCCTGGATCCGTCCCTGTTCTTCGGCTACAGCGTAGCCACCAATCCCGTGGCCAAGGCCCACATGAGCGCTATGGCTCTCTGCGCGCTGATTACCGAGCGATTGCGGAAAGCGACCATCCTGCACTGCACCACTCGGGATCACAATGCCTTGAGCCTGCAGGGTTTGCTCTGGGGCGCCCGGGCGCTCGGGATCGACACGGTCCTGGTCGCCACCGGAGATACCATCTCCTACAACCTGCGTTACAAGACAACCTCGGTTCGGGATGTGGATGTCTTCGGCCTTGTAGAAACGGCCCGAGAGGCCGGGCAGTTCACGGGGGTCGTCTTCGATCCCCATCCGGAGACTCAGGGGCTGAAGCGGGAATCCGAACGACTGCAGGAGAAAATTCGCCGGGGAGCACAGTTCGCCGTAACCCAACCGGTGTATTCCAGCGAATCAGCGCAGCAGATCGCCGAGGCGATCGGATCATTTGGGATACCGATAGTGCTCGGTATCCTGCCGCTGCGCACCGCCGCACACGCCGATTTCCTCCACGAAAAGGTAAGCGGAATCTCGATCCCCAAAACCGTGCGCCGGCGCATGCACCAGGCGGAAGACCCCCTGCAGGAAGGCATCCGCATGAGCCGCGAGCTGATTCAGGACGCCCGAAAGCTGTTTGCCGGGGCCTGCCTCATGCCGCCGTTCAATCACTACGAGATTGTGGATGAGATACTGAAGAGCTGAGATCGAGATTATCTTCGGGACACTCTTTCTCTGATATACCCCTCGGCCTGTTCCGACAATCCGAAGCTATCCAGCTCCCCCTCCAGCTGCTCGAGGGTACCGAATCCACCGACATAGCCATTCAAACGCGCCGCAGTCGTGGAATCCACGAACTGCCGCTCCTGGGGAAACAGCACCCTCAGCTCCTCCATCAGTGCATCGACACTGCGCAGGTAGTACTTCTGGTGATAATCTTCGGCCAGATAGAACTCGGAGAACGGCTCGATGTCCGTGTAGATCCGCCCGCTGCTCTGCCGGCGCTTCTTCGTCTGCTCGGCAAGCTGGCGCTGCCGCTCATCGGAATAGAAAATCGCGGATCGGTACTGGCGGGAAAAGGACGGTGCTGTGGGATTGTGAGCGCTCCAGAACACATCGAGGAGTTCCGCATAAGAGATCACCGAGGGATCGAAGTCGATCTGGATCGTCTCCGAGTGATCCCCGATTCTCTGGTAGGTCGGATTGTCGGTGCTGCCCCCGGCGTAGCCGACGCGGGTACGAATGACTCCGGGCAGTTGCCCAAACTGGGCATCGGGTCCCCAGAATCACCCCAAAGCGAAGGTAGCGCTCCGGATCTCCGAATTCGATTGCACCTGCTCCTTACCGGGTCCAGGTGCGGGAGATGGCTCCCCGCCGCCGGTTGCTGCTCTCTGAGGAGCGCAGGCGCCTATCACCCATACGGCTGAAAAGAGTACAAGGAGTTGTTTTGCGATATTCATCTTCGGTAGAAGTACAAGCGGCTACTTGGCCCCGTGTTTATTTTTTTCGAGCTCTTGAATTTGCTCCTCCAGCTCTTCGATCTGCGTCTCTCTACGGACATCGATTTCTGTGGAAACCACCGAAGAACAGGTTGCTTTGGAACGGGCCCGAATCAGTTCCTGGAGCTTACGTTTTTTTTCCGTAAGGTCGTCTTTGGCGTTGGGCATCAAAACCTCCCTTCGCGGACGTGAATTATTTCACAGCTTCTCGGCACCGTCTACCACCTCCACAAACGCCCGCACCTCGGAACCCTGACCGGCCAGGTCCACGATCACGTGCCACTCTCCCTTGTGGGGCGGTTTGAAGGTGCAGGCCATCTTGCCAGTATGCTCGTTAGAGCTCTTGTAGGCCTTTCCCAGCCGGTACTTGTAGTAGTTTAGTGTATCGAGAAGCCGTACGTTCGCGCTGTCGGAAAGCGAGACCTTTATGATTTTCGTGGGTCCCGCGTTGACCTTGTAGTGTAGATAGTTCATTCTCGGTCTCCGCCTTGCTTGCCGCTCTGCATCGACTTCTCTATTTTAGCCCAAGTATCGCGAAGTGTCACGGTTCGATTGAACACCGGCCTATCCTTCCCCGAATCCGGGTCCGTGCAGAAGTAACCCTGCCTCAAGAACTGATATCGGCTTCCCGCTTTGGTATGCGCCAGGGAGGGCTCCACCTTCACCCCGCTCAGCACCTCCAGGGAGTTCGGGTTGAGATTACTCCGAAAATCTCCCCCTTCGGCCACCTCATCCGGGTTCTCTTTGGAAAACAACACCTCATAGAGACGAACCTCCGCATCCACCGCATGCTCCGCCGAGACCCAGTGAAGGGTCCCCCGGACCTTGCGCCCGTCTTCGGACCAGCCACCCCGGGTGGCCGGATCGTAGCTGCAGTGGACCTCCTGAATCTCTCCGGTGCTCTCGTCTTTCACAACACCGGTGCAGGTCACGTAATAGGCATGTTTGAGACGCACCTCGCGGCCCGGAGAAAGGCGGAAGTACTTCTTGGGCGGGTCCTCTCGGAAATCCTCCCGCTCGATATACAGGACTCGCCCGAAGGGAAGGCTTCGCTTCCCCGCTTCTGAATCCTCGGGATTGTTCTCCGCCTCCAGCTGCTCGAACTGACCTTGCGGATAGTCATCTATGATCAACTTCAACGGGCGCAGCACGGCCATCACCCTTGGAGCCCGCTTGTTCAGATCCTCCCGGATGAAATACTCGAGAAGAGACAGATCCACGGTGCTGTTGGTCTTCGATACCCCGACCCGTTCGGCGAAAGCCCTGACCGCCTCCGGCGTATACCCGCGGCGGCGCATTCCCGACAGCGTCGGCATGCGCGGATCGTCCCAGCCCTTGACGATTCCCTCCTGGACAAGCTGAAGCAGCTTGCGCTTGCTCATGATCGTGAAACTGAGGTTGAGGCGGGCAAATTCGATCTGCTGCGGGGGTTCCGCGAAATCGAGCTGGGCGACGAACCAGTCGTACAGGGGCCGGTTGTTCTCGAACTCGAGGGTACAGATCGAATGGCTGATTTGCTCTATCGCGTCGGAAAGGGGATGGGCGTAGTCGTACATCGGGTAGATGCACCAATTCGATCCGGTGCGGTGATGGGGGGTGTAACGAATACGGTAAATCGTGGGGTCTCGCATGTTCAGATTGGGGGAGTTCATATCGATCTTGGCCCGCAGCACGTGCTCTCCCTCTTTAAAAGCTCCCGCGTGCATACCCTCGAACAGCTCGAGATTCTCCTCCACCGAACGTTCGCGATAGGGGCTGTTCGTTCCCGGCTCGGTCAGCGTTCCCCGATACTCCCGGATCTGCTCAGCGCTCAGGCTGTCTACGTAAGCCTTTCCTTTCTTGATCAATCGTACTGCGAAATCGTACAGCTGCTGGAAATAATCCGAGGCATAGTACTCCCGATCGTCCCAATCGAAACCGAGCCACCGGACATCCTCTTTTATCGAATCGACGTACTCCACCTCTTCTTTGGTGGGGTTGGTGTCATCAAAACGCAGATTGCACAACCCGGAATACTCGGCGGCAATTCCGAAGTTCAAACAGATCGATTTGGCATGACCGATATGCAAATAGCCGTTCGGTTCCGGGGGAAAACGGGTATGAACTCGCCCTCCCCTCTTGTTGTTGCGAATATCTTCATTGACGATTGCCCGGATGAAGTCGACTGTTTCTCTTTTGGTATCAGTTTCTCTGTTGTTGGAGCCCACAGGATTGTTCTCTACTTTGTTGGTTTGTTTCTTCGAATAGCATCCTGATTCGAGAACGTTGATTCTAGCACAAATGCCCGCTTTTTTCCAGAGCGCAAGGTCTTTGGTATCAAGGTTCTTCGGTCCTTGGTCCTTCACCTTGACACGAGGTGCTTGGGTCAATGTATAGCAGTATTGAGGTATGATCCGGTTAATTCAGGAGCGGGACCTCCAACGCGTCAGCGCTCTGATCCAAAACACCCTGCTCGTTTCCAACCTGGCCGACTATGACCTGGAGATCATTGGGAATTTGCTGGACGCATTCACGGCAGACCAGCTCCGCGCGCTGGCCGGGAAACGCAGGATCTACCTCCTGGAGGAGGATGGGATCTTGCTGGGTACGATCGGCTTGGAAGACGACAAGGTGTACAATTTCTTCGTCTCCCCGGATCGGCAGGGAAGCGGTGTCGGAGGCCAGTTGCTGGCTTTTGTGGAAAACCGGGCCAAGGCCGAAGGCCGGCGTAAAATAACAGTTGACTCCAGCCTGACAGCTGTTTCGTTCTACAGGAGAAAAGGGTACCGTCAGACCGGACAGCAGAGCGACCGGTCCTTCGGTCGAACCGTAACCATGGTAAAGACCCTTTGAGGTTATAACTCCCGATCTTCCAGCCGCGCTTCTCGTACTTGGATCATATTCCAATCGCTTCCCAGGCCCGGATCATGTCTCGGACACAGCTCCCCGATTGGGAACAATGAAGGTAAAGGTGGTTCCCTCATCCGGGGTCGAGCCGAACCGCACTTCGCCTCCCAAATACTGCTCTGTCAGCAGCTTCATGCTGTAGGTGCCCAGCCCGCGGTCTCCCCCTTTGGTGGAGTAGTACCTCTTGAAGATGTTATTCCGCACCGATTCTTCGATTGCGCCGTCGTTGTGAACGGAGAACTCGATCCTGGTACCGCTGCCGCCGAGGCCGATGGTAACCGTCGATCCTTTTTCTGCGGCCTCAAGGGCGTTCTTCATGGCGTTTACTAGTACGCGGCGCAGGATGGCTTCGTCACTGATGAAGGACAGGGACTCGGAGAACGGGGCGATCTCGATGTTCTTACCTTCAGCCAGCTCATCATGAACGAAGAGCTTGACCACATGGTTGGCCAGCTCTCCGGAGCTTATCAGATTCTTCTGCACCTCCAGGGTGCCGTTCTCCGCCGACACGAGCATTTTCTGGCTCTGGATCTCCTCGATCAGCGAATCGGTGATCGCCTCTAAATCTTCTACAAACTGAAGAGAAGTTCCGGCGGAGGAGCTTCGCCGGATCAATTCTGTATACACCTTCAGACTGGAGGCGGTGTTCAAAATATCATGAAAGAAGATCCTCTCCAAAGCGCCCTTGCGCTTCTGATCGCCGATATCGCTGAGGCTGAACAGAACGAACTGCTCTCCCTCTATCAGAAAGGGAGTCGTGATGACCCTGAAGTTGTAGGTCAGCTCTTTGTCTTGGTCCCGGGCTACGATCGTGCATTCTCGGCTCCGAGATGTGTTGGTGCTCTGAGTTTCCAGAATCGCCTGGACCGCGCCGCAATCCCTGCAGCTGGCCGAAGTGCCGCAGCCGTTTTCCATTTCCGTCGCATGGATACAGTTGAACAGCTCTCCCGGTCTGCGCCCGCACAGCGGCAGAGACGATTCGCTACTCAGGAAGTGCACAAGAGCTGCGTTGGCATACACGACCTGGCGGTTCTTGTTCAACACCGCTACGAACTCCGGTACCGCCGAAAGCACGTTGGAAAGGACCTTCACCTCGGACAGGTTTTTGTACTGCCTGCGAACGACTGTCTGTCCCGCTCTCTCCGGTGGTGCGAAGTAGGTTTTCACGCTCATGGGATTCTACCTTTTCGTTGGTATTATAGGGGGAGAAGCGGATGCGAGAAAAGCGAATATTTTTCCCAGACGGTGAGCGGATTGGCAATATGGAGAGGATTTCGGCAGGGGAACAGTCATCGTGCGATTGACCTCCTCAGAGCGCATTATATATACTGGGGAACAACAGGAAAGGGGTATATATTGTCAAGACGCTCCGGATACAGCGCGCAGAAGAGACGCCGGGAACTGGCGAAACAGAAAAAGAGAAAGGCCAAGGAAGAACGCAAGCTTCACAGGGGTGAACAGGATGAGGACTCCCTGGTAGCCGAGTACCTGGGACTGGAAGTTGAATCAGAAGAAGAAACGGATGAAGAATCCGAAGATGAGGAGCAGGACGAAGAGACTTCCGGCTGATTTCCTCCTTGGCGCTCCGCGCCTATCTCACATCCAGATAAATCACAATCCCCAATAGTTGCTATTTCAATCAAGAATCCGGTCTTGTGGCTTCCTCCAGAGCCCGCAAATACGCCAGAGCTTGCTCCCGATTGGTTCCGCACGTCTGCACGGAGGGTTCGAAATTTTTGCACACCGCGGGCCGTTCTGGTTTGCCGTAAAGCATACAGAGATTCTCCGCACTCAGCTGAACACAGCGTACTCCCGCAGGTTTTCCTCCGGGCATCCCGGGGATCGCGGAGGAGATGGACAGGGCTATACAACAGGCACCGCAGTCAAGCCTGCATTTCATCTCGAACAGTCCATCCCTTAAGGCGCGCCGTGCTTCTGCAAAAAGGCCTTGGCAGCCTTCCTGGTTTTCGGGCTGCTGCAATTCAACTGGGCTTCCACGAATCGAAGCACCTCGGAACGGTTTTCCACCCTATCGTACAGTTGGGCCAGAGCCAGGATAATGTCGGCCTTGATCAGATCCTTTCGCTCGGTTTTGTGATGGGTGGCATCAATTGACAACAGCTCTGTTACGATTCGCGGGAGAAGATCCGGGCGGTGGGAAACGATGATGGGACAGTTTCTGGCCACATAACAGGGCGGGATCACACTCTCATCGTCCAGTCGCCTGAAGAGTTTGTCTAAAACCCCGTCGAACCTGGACTCCCGATCCGCGGGGATCAGGTGGGGCAGGACGTTGATTGCAGAGCAGCGATGGTAGGTGTTGGAGCTCTCCAGAAGCTCCACCAGACGGTCCCAGTACGGATACACGTCCTGCGGGGCCCTCTCGGCCGCTTTGACAATCACCCTGTTGCAGTTGTACCTGTAGGTTTCCACCGGAAAGGTCAGACCATCGATCAGCAGCTTCACAGCCTCGCTATCACCGGTGGCCATCTCTGTCAGGGCGTCGATATCCGATTGCTCCTTGTGCAGAGCCCGGGTCAAAGCCTCCAACGGATCACTCATCGATCTCTTCGGTTTGCCTCTACATCCTGCACGCTTTCGTCCCGTTCCGGCTCCCCTAGAAGTAAAAACGCATGCCCGTCTTTATCCCAAAACCGCTGCCCAGCCAACTGCTGGCCAAGGCGTACATATTGGATTTGTCACAGAACAGGCTCTTGTACCCGCCTCCGCTGTCTACGAAGTAGGCGATCTTGTCGGCGGTGAACAGCTCCAGTCCGTAGTATCCCCAGAGAGCGTAAGTCAGATTCTTGCCCACCAGATTATCGGTCTTGTAGATGGCGCTGTCGTAGGGAGTGAAGGTATAGCCCAGAAGGATGTCCATTCCCCCGTACATCCTGTAAACATCCTCGATCATAGGGCTGGCTCCGCCGATGGAAACGACTCCTGCGGCAACCACGGGATGCAAAGAAACCGATTCTCCGTTTTGATGGATGAATGTGGCCCAGGTCAGGCTGCTCATCATCCTGGCCTTGAGTCCGAGAAAAACACTATCCCCGATAGAGGGGAAAACGACTCCGGCTTCGAAGAAGGAAAGACTGCCCTGGATTCCCATGCTGAACTGAAAGGCCACCGCTCCACCCTGGGCTGCCAGAGGAAACGCCCCGCTCAGAAATACAATCACCGCAGCGAATAGAAGAATTTTTTTCATCTCTGCTCCTCCTTTGCATAGTACCCGAAAAGCACCACCGCCGCCAGGATAGCGCTTTCCATCAGCGGAAGCAAAGCGGCGGGCAGATGTTTCTGCCCCGGCAGGTGTACAGATCCGGTATCGCTCTTTCATGCCTAAAAGCGTCACTCGTACGTTGGAATCCGTCCATCCGGTTCAATCCTCTCTGGCTGGACCTTCAATCTCCCGGAAAAATGGAAATCCCGAGCTGCTTCGAAATCAGCTGCCACTCCTTCTTCTGTACCTGTTTGGTGAGGTACGGCAGAAAGCCGAAATTCAAATAGATCTTTATGGCCACCAAGCTGCTCCGCTGGGTTGTCAGATAGGCCCGCTGGTGCCGGGCGGCCAGCAACTCCATGGCCCGGCTAACCAGGGGTTTGCCGAGTCCCCGCCCCTGATACTCCTTGCGAATACCGATCCAGTGCAGCCTGCCCGCCGCACCGCCGGGGGCCAGCGTGCCGTACCAGGCCGTGGCCGTGCCGACAGGCTCGCCGTTTTCGGTTTCGACAAACAGGCAGCGCTCGCACATTTCCCGTTGATGCTCCCCAAACTCCCTTTGGAAACGCTGGATCGCCTCCTGGACAGAAGCGAACTCCCCGGCGGATGTTTCTATCCGGGCCCAGATCTCCTCCTCGCCCTCTCTGAACCCGCGGAACGAGTAGCCGGGGGGCAGGGAAAAACGGGGGATTCCCGACAGATCCTCCAGAACCATAACCAGACCCACGGAATCCATCCTGCGCTTTTCTTCCATCACGAGACCTCATCCCTGCCCTTTCACATCAGCAGAGCCGGGATACTCAGGACGGCATCGGCCACCAGGTTCAGCGTACAGTGGACGATCACACCGATATAGAAATTTTTCTTCCACCAGACAAAGTACACCATGGGTAAAATCGCCACCAGCCGCAGGGGAATCAACCAGGGAGACCAGAAGTGGTAGACCACCATCAGCAGGGAGGCGACCAGGGGAGCCGCCCAGCCCAGGTACGCCATCCGGGGCAGAAGAAATCCACGGAAGTACAGTTCCTCGACAAACGGACCCAGCAGGGAACCGAAGATCAACATCAGTATCCACAGGCTCACACGGACACCCCGAGAGTACAGCGCGGGATTCTTGAGGATTTCTCCGATCCGGAAATAGTCGGGGAGCCACTGGAAAAACGTGGAGAGCATGAAGCGGTTCAGCGCATCCCCGATCGTGGAATACACAAGCACGACCCAGCCGAGGGAGGCGATGCTCAACAGGATCAACTGCCACCATTTCACCCTGGCCGTGAATCGAATCATTTTGACAATGGATGCTCTTCCTGTCTTTCTTTTGCTTATGAAGAGGATGATCCCGAGCTCCGCCAGGATCAGAGCGGGCAGGGCGATCTGAACGATCAGGAAGGGGGGAAATCCAACCGGGGCCAGCAGTACGCTGAGAAGTATGAACAGCCCAACGGCCAGCAAACCCGGTGCCAGATGCAGAATAATCTGTTTGAAAATCGGCAATTGCTCGGCACTTCGGTCGATCTGGTCGTTCATGCCCTCACCTCCCATTCTACCTGAATACGCCCTCCGCTGCCGCTGCGCCTCCTCCAGGTTTTTCTTACAGGCCCTGTACCTCTCCGGATGATACCCGGAATTTTGATGAAAACCGAGGTCCTCCCTACGGGCTCCGTAGCCTCACGCCCCCGGTGAATCCGCACGGGACAGCAGATCCCGCACGACCACACAGAGGTGCAACCCCAGTTTGATGTGCTCCTCGGCATCGATGTGAACGCCATCGTGCCTGCTCGCGGAGATCACCTGACTCGGATCCAGGAAACGAAAACTCATCCGGCCGGATACACTCTCGAATGCGGCGATCAGTTCGAAGGATTTCTCGATCTGCTCGTGGTAGTAGCCGTGGTACTCCCGACCGACATTTACCGGCAGGGGCGCCAAAACCAGCACGGGCAGAGAAGGCTGGAGCTCGCGGATGCTGCCCACAACCTCCTCCAGCTCCTGCACCATCACCGCCACCGGCATGTGAGGATCGACAAATAGATCGTTTATTCCGAGGTAGAGGATCAGCAGATCCACGGGCTTGTGGGCTTGCAGGAGGGTGGGCAGGTGCTCCGAGCCGTTCAGCGGATCCCCTTGCATTCCGAAAGAACAGAGGGTCCTGCCGTTCAGCCCATCTTCGATGACCGTGTGATCCTCCCCCAGACACCGGCGTAATACACCGGGCCAACGGGTGTCTTCGGGGAAGCGGGAGCCGTCGACAGGGCTGAATCCCCAGGTGTTGGAATCCCCGTAACAGAGGACCTTCACCTGTCGATCCGGCCGACGCATCTGATCCTTGCTCCCGGATTCCCCCCCGCCTTTCATTTCCATAGGATCTGAGTCCTTTCCGCCTCCGCCTCCTGCCGCAACGGAGGCCGCTGCCTTCCCGGATATCTATAGCAGACCTCGAGGAGCATCGTTCTCGAGAAGGGAAGATCCTCCCTCGTCACCCGCCGAATCGTACATTCGTCCATCTGTGTAAACAGGACTTATCATACCGCAGCGCAGAGGAGGCTACAAGAAATTGTAATCTTGGGAGAGCGAACTATAATGAATCAATCAAGTCTTGCTGAGGAGGAGTGTTCATATGAAGCGAATCTCCTTGTGGATTGTTTGTTTTGCTCTCCTGGCTGGGCTGGCCTCAGCCCAGGAAATCAAGCGGCCCGTGTTTTTTCTGCGCTACGAGGGAGGAACGAAAAGCGAGGAATCGGAGGATGAGGAAGAATCGTTACTCGAATATCAGCGCCACAAGATCACCTTGAGGATCAAAGAGCAGTTCAGCGATGAGCTTACGATAAATCTCTACACCACCACTTTCCTGAAGCTCTACAATGAACCGGGCGATACTGACTATTGGTACTTCTACCTGAAGCCAAACTGCATCTGGGACATCACAGACCGTGTCCGCTGGACAACAGAGTTCCGCTCAAAATGGAAGTATGATTTTGACTCAGGCGGTGATTACTATCTAGACACCACCAGCCTGCTGGCAAAGACAGAACTTTCCGTCAAGCTCCTGGAGCAGCTGAAGATCATCCCCTCCTTCAAGAGCGTCATCGATCTTTATGAGAACCCGCAGACGGTCGAGCAGACCTACACGGCGGGATTACGCTTCGAGTCACGCATCAATCCCCAGGTGCGCCTCAACGGACGTTATCGGTTTATTCTGCCGGTCCCGCAGGGCACGGACAAACACGAGTTCGGCATCAATCTCTCCTGGGATCCGAACAAGTAATGACGGCTCATGACAGCAACGGCTGAGAGCTGCTACACTGAAGGGCGTGAATCTCTCGGTGACGGAGCTTGTCTGATGATAGCGCAGGAAACTCTAGACTGGCTTCTCGGCGGTGATGTGTGCATACAGTATCAGGTGCGCCGGGATCTCTTGAACTCGGATCGAGGGTCGCTCAGGAAGCGTATCGCCACCGAAGGCTGGGGGGCCGGATTCCTGTCCTTACGCCGCAGTGATGGACATTGGGGACGAGCCTACTACCAACCGAAGTGGACCTCCACCCACTATACCCTGCTGGACCTGAAGAACCTGGCTATTTCGCCGGCCACTGAGCCGATACGGCGCACGGTCGAGATGGTGCTGGAAAGCGAGAGGGGAGGCGACGGCGGTATCAATCCCTCGGCCACGATCAAACAGAGTGACGTCTGCCTGACCGGTATGTTTCTGAACGTGGCCGCCTATTTCCGCGCGCAGGAGAGGGCCCTGCGCCCGCTCGTTGATTTTATCCTATCCCAGCAGTTGAGCGACGGGGGATTCAACTGCCGATTCAACAGATCCGGAGCGGTACACAGCTCTCTGCACTCGACTCTCTCGGTGATCGAAGGCATCAGTGAGTATGACCGAAACGGCTACACCTACCGCCTCGGGGCGCTGCAGAGCGCCGAGCGGGAGAGCCGGGAGTTCATCCTCCGACACAGGCTGTTTCGCTCCGACCACAGCGGTGAGGTTATAGACAAAAAGATGCTGATGCTCTCCTACCCCTCTCGCTGGCGCTACGACATTCTGCGAGCCCTTGAGTACTTCCGGGCCGCCGGGGTCGCCTACGATCCGCGGATGGAGGATGCCATTGCCGTGCTGTTGAAAAAACGTCGATCCGACGGTACCTGGCCGTTACAGGCCAGACATCCGGGCCGCACACATTTCGAAATGGAGCAAACCGGTGCTGCCAGCCGCTGGAACACCCTGCGGGCTCTAAGAGTGCTCAAACACTTCGAAGCAGACCGGCTGCAGGATCGGCAGCTTTTACGTTGAAATGAATCCCCCCCATTATTAGCTTTTAGTCACGATGAACGAACAAACCCTTGCAAAGGCCACCGGACGCTCTAAGTCCGAGTGGTTCAAAATCATCCGAGGGGCGGGAAAGGGGGACGCTTCCCACAGGGAGATCGCAGATTATCTTCATAGAGCCCAGGATGTCTCCTCGTGGTGGGCTCAGGAAATCACGGTTGAGTACGAAAAGCACATCGGCAGGCGGGTACTGGGCCAGACCCAGGACGGGCTTTTCCAAATCGGCGTGAGCAAAACCATCATGGCTCCAGCCGACACTGTTTGGAATCTTCTGCAATCCGCCCGGGGAATCAGCCTGATCACTGAGGATCCGGATGCTGACTCGCCTCCCGGACAACCTGTACCTGACTCCCCGAAAGCGCTGAATGCCCTAGATGGAACAGGCCTCCCCGGAATCAGGGTCACGACTACGACATTCCAAGCCGGAGCTCACGTGCGCATGCGTTGGCAGCATCCCGAATGGCCGGCTCACTCGATCCTGCAGATCCGGATAACGCCGAAATCAGAAACAAAAACAACCCTTTCATTTCACCAGGAAAAACTTCCCTCCAGGGATGCCCGGGACAGGATGCAGCTTCATTGGCGGCGGGTTGCACAGGTTATTGCAGGGATGTTGGCAAACCCCAACTCTACCGGGCGGTGAGGAAACCTCCGGCCTTGCTCAGACTTGCCTCCTGACAGCGGGAATCTGCGCCTCTCCGGTCTTGCTCAGGATGTAGTCGAGCTTGTTTCCGTAATAAGCGGCCAAATAGGGATTGTGGATGAACACTTCGTTCTTGTCGTGCTGCAGGGTGAGATAGGATTTCAGGGGCACGACCGGTCTCTCGCGAAAATTGAACAGACCCTCCACACGCTTCAACATGGTGTCGATGGACAGATAGCTGTCCGGACCTTTTTGCAAGGGGGAACAGTCGATACCCAGCTCCTGCAGCTTGCGAATGTTGCGCACGACGCTGAGCTTCAAGTCTCTCTTGGGGAGGTTGAAGCGGTTTTCGATGGAATGAAAGATCAGTGTGGTCTCGTATACCCGGGTGAGCTTGGCGATCTCAGAGCGCACGGTTTCGGCGAACTCCCTGGCCCGGCCGCTGAAATCCGCAGGGATCCCCTCGCCAAACTTAATACAAACCCTGGATTTTTCCTGTCGGAGTTCCTTGGAATAAGGGGCTTTGAAGAAGGTGTAGTAGTGATCATAGATGTACTTCGCCATGGCCGGCCTGTGGGTCGTGGCCCGGAACTCCCGAAACAACACGTCTTCGGGCACCCGCTCGTAGGAAACGGATACGGGGACGTATTCCGCATCCGCGATCCCCAGCTTCCGCAGCACCTTGGAAACTGAAATAAACACGTAGGGTGACAGCGGATTGAACATACCGCTGTAGGAACGACCGTACTTGACGATTCCTGAGTACGGATCGGTTTCATAACCGGGAAATACCAGCAGGTTGTAGTGTTCTCTGCCGAAGATGCGCTTCAGTTGTTTCTCGTACAGAGTGTTGTAACTGTCGCGGTCAATGACGATCGGCCGCTTACCCACATACTTGGCCAGGAGATTGTACAGCCAGTGACTGGAGTAGAAGGAGTGTTTGCCGCGAACACTCATGAACGCTCCGCAGCCGCGCAGGATCGGGTCCAGAGGTCCGATGAACAGGTTGTCCCCGGCCTGTATCACCGTCCGAATGTCTGCCAGAAACAGCCTGCTCTGCAGGAGCAGCCAATCGTACTCGCTCTGGTGATCGGGGATAAAGATCAACCGTTTCCCCGCCCGATTCTTCTCCAGAATTGATTCCAGGCCGATCACCTCTATATCGCTGAAACAGCCCTTGAACAGAAAATGCTCGCAGATATGGGAGACGGCGGTTAGTGTCCGCCTGTTCCAATTGTGATGGAGAAGACGAAGAAGTGTCCGTTCCGGTGGTTTTCTCATAGCCCCTGTCCGGACAGAAAGTATATTGGCTACGCAGCGGTCTGGCAACAGGTCTCGCGGAAACCGGCGTCTGGGAGAGCTGCAGCTCAGCTCACGCTCTCCCAGCGCACCTTTGCCTCATAGCCCAAACGGCGCACCACCTCGCTGATCCGTTCCAGGGAACCGGGATTTCCCTCATACCGCACATGGATCCGCTGGTGTGCCGCATCCACCTTGATGTCCGAAACTCCCTGGACTTTCCTTCCCAGGTGCTCTATGGCATATACGCACGAGGCGCAATTAGCGCCGTTTACATCCAGTATTGCAGTTTTCTCACTCATGACCTCAATGTAAGAATAGAGCTGCCCGTCGGCAACTTCAGCGCCAGGGGCGGTCAGTAGTTCAGCACCAGCTCTTCTGTTTCAAGGCGGTGGGTCAGCTTCACATACAGGGTTTGCGTATCTTCCTCGTACACCCATCCGTCGGTGTAGCGGAAGTACTCGGGATCGGATTTCCAGGGAATCCCGTGCATGATCATCGATGTCAGGGGTCGAATCCCCTGGATCAGCAGATAATGGGTGTCTCCGACCGGGAAGGAGAAGAGAAATCTATGCTGGGCATCATCGATCTTGACCTGCTCCATACGAGAAGCCGTCCATACCCAACTTCCCGGGTACAGGTAGGCGTACAGGGGAATCTCTTTGGGTGTATAATCCGAGCCCGGAAGCAGCTCGTAGATCGATTGCGGAGATAACGTCTGCGCCCCCGGATCGATTCTCCCGTTTCGAATCCGAATCCTATCCGGCAGGAATCCTTCGGTGTCGGCCAGATCCAACGCCGAGTAGATGAGGGTTCGCCCGATGATCGCGTATGAATCTCTGGACAGGGTTTCCCCGGCTCTAATCAAGGCATTACCCATGAGAATCGATTCGTACAGACCGGCCTCGAAAAACCGGTCGGCCGAGATTCCCGCTGGAGAGAAAACGCTCAAAAAGAGTCCCTGAGGAGTCTTGATGATGCTCGGGAGAATGAAGCGATCGATGATTTCGACTATCCTTGCAGAGCTCGCCTCTGCCACACCCAGATACTCGACGGCCTGCAAATAAATATCGACAAGGTAGATCAGGATGTCCGTTTCCGTTGTTTCCAGCTGGACACTGTCGGCCAGTCGCAGCACCTCTTCAGCCAGGGAAAAAGGTGCATGATTGAGGATGAATTGCAGAAGCCCCGGTGTCTTGAAAATCAAAAAATCAGCCGCGGTAATCAGATCCGTGATCCTCTGTATCTCCTCAGCCGCGCCTTTCTGGCGCGCGGCCAGATAGGCGGGGAGATTTCCCAAATAGGCCGCACTATTGTACAGCACCGGACTGTCCGCATTTTCGGCAAGCAGTTTGCGCAGATTTCGCGACAGAACGGCCAGGGTCCTGCGATAGTCGCCCCGCTTGGCCGCCTCGGAAATCAGGGAGATCCCCAGCTCTCCGACCAAATCCTGGTTTCCGGGATTGCTGAGGAACACGCCGTTCCAGTACTGGTACGCGCCGTTCAGATAAGAGTCGATCTTTTCAGCAAAGCTCCGCTCATCCACAAGGTTGAAGTCCCTAGAAAACCAGTACAGATACGGATCCGTTTGCTCCAAAACTCTCTCGAGCACGATCGAGCTGTTGCCGTCCCCGGTTTCAGTATCCAGGATGAATCGTCCTTTCTCCGTATCGATTTGGGATCCCCTTTGAAGAGAGACGTATGTCAATCCCGCCGCCCCTCTATGGACCAGCAGGGGAATCCCTCGGGAGGCATCGAACTGTCCGGCAACAGAATCGAAGGGGACAGAGAGGGTTCTCATGCTCTGAAGCTGAGGCGGAATGACGGGCGTGATAGAAACGCGTTCGCCCAAGGTTCCCTGAACTACGAAACGCAGGCTCAGCTCCTCAGCAAAGACAAGCTCAAAACCGTCGGGGAATTGACTGAAGGTCTTCAGGGAGAGCTTTTTTTCTCGGTCTGCACCGAATCCCACGACCGCACTTGAAGATGGAGAGAATTCCATTCGCAGATCGTTGAACTGCATCTCCAGATGACGCATCCGTCGGCTGCCTCCCAGGGTTTTTGCATACACCCCCGACACGCTGAGACTTCCGACTTTTTCGGTAAACTCCTCCCTGGCCTGAAACTGCATGAAGACAAAAAAAAGAATTACAGCGATATAGACTACGGGAATGATATAGTATATTGGGGAAAGCTTACGTTTCATGAAAGATCCATTCTATCATCGGGATAGCAAAGGTTCAACATCGTTGCTGAAATTGAATCGCGCCGCCGGCATCTTCCTTCTGATCGGGTATCTCGCCGCTTGCACCTCCGTTTCGAAAGCTCCGGAGAGAAAACAACAAACGCCTCCGTATCAGCAGATCGAAAAATCCATTAAGGCCGGGGATCCGGAGGCCGCCCTTCGGCAGTATCGAGATTATCTGCGCATGTATCCGGATTCGCCGGTCGACCGACTTCTGCTCGCCCGGCTGCTGCTGGCCGCAGGTTACCCGGAAGAGGCCCGGGGCGAGCTCTCCGCACTGATCGAGGAAACCGGAGCCAGCGTCGAGGTGCTGATCACTCTCAGCTACCTGGAAAAACTCACAGGCAATCCGGAAGGACAGCGGCGGTTTCTCGATCAAGCCCTGGAAATCGACCCCATCAATCCCGCTGTACTGGCAAACTTGGGAATCCTTCACTTGGAAGCGGAGGAGTATGAGAGAGCGGCGGATCTGTTTCGCAGCGCCCTGGAAGAGGATCCGCGGGAAGCGGCGGCCCTGCGCGGGCTGGGGGTGGTGCTTCTGAATCAGGAACAATACGCGGAAGCGGTTGAAACATTGGATCGAGCCATCGACGCCGATCCGGGCAACGCCCTGAACTACGCCGATCGAGGCCGTGCTCAGGCCGCATTGAAAAACAGAGAAGAAGCGGTCCAGGATCTGAGCAGGGCGATCGAGCTGGATCCCGATTTCTACTGGAACTATATAGACCGGGGCAGGCAGTATCTGCAGCTGCGGCGGCTCGAGGATGCGGAGTCGGATTTCACCCGGGCGATCCGGATCGACCCGGAGATTTTCCTTCCCTACGTCTACCGGGCCGGCCTGTACGACCGGCTGGATCAGCGATCCCAGGCGATCGCCGACTACCAGCGGGTCTTGCAGCTCAATCCCGAGTACATCTTCGCCCATGCGCCGCTGGGAGTCCTGCATTATCTGGAGGAAAACTGGAAGCCCGCCGCCGAGGCCTTTGAGCAGGCCTACCGGCACGAACCGGAGGAGCCCTCCTATGCCCTTCTAGCCGCTCTCAGCTGGATGCAGCTCGGGCGCCAGGATAGGCTGCAGAGCTATCTGTACGAACAGCTCGGAAGTTTTCCTGAAGACGATTGGCCCGCGGTGATCGCCCGTTACTTTTTGAATCCCGCCTTGGAGTCGCGAACCATCGGGGCGGCCAACAAAGAAACCAACAAATTGAAGCGCTCCCGTATGCTGTTCTTCATCGCATCCCGGCTGCTGCTGGAACAGCGTATGGAGACAGCCCTGCGTTACCTGCTTCTGGTCACAGAAATCGACAGGCGGGATCTTCCGGAGAAGAGAATCGCCCAGGACCTGCTACGCCGCTTCGGGCATGAGGACTGACAGAAGCAGCACTTACACCTTGTCTTTTACTCCGGAAACTGACACATTCTAAGCAACACAGATCAGGACATTCAATGAGCAAAAACAGTACAGAGCGGCCGGAACAAAACTCGCCTGAAGCGAGTTCTGAGGGCACGCTGAACAGCGAGACCGTCACCCGCCTGCAGATCGGCGACAGGGAGTTCATCCTGGTGGGCACGGCCCACGTATCTCAAGCGAGCGTGGAGGAGGTGCGGGAGGTCATACTGAAGGAGGCACCGGAGCGGGTCTGCGTCGAAATCGACGAAACCCGTTACAACTCCCTTGTCAAGAAACAGCGCTGGCAGAATCTGAACATCGGTCAGGTGCTGAAGGAGCGGAAAGGCTTCCTGCTTCTGGCCAATCTGGTTCTCTCGTCCTTCCAGCGTCGACTGGGCGTGGAGATGGGCGTAGCTCCCGGAGAGGAGATGCTTACCGCCGTACAGGTGTGCCAGGATCAGGGCATACCTTTCAGTCTCTGCGACCGGGATATCCAGGTCACCCTGCGAAGGGCCTGGGGGCGCTCCAGCTTCTGGGGCAAGAACAAGATGCTGGCCGCCATGCTCAGCTCCATCTTCACGCGGGAGAAGCTCGACGCCGAGGAGATCGAGAGACTCAAAAACAGGAGCACTTTCCAGAACATGATGGAAGAGCTGGCCTCTTTCCTGCCTTCGGTGAAGGAGGTACTGATCGACGAACGGGATCGATATCTGGCCACCCGGCTGTACAACGCGGCGGGTAAGAAGATCGTCGGGGTGATCGGAGCGGGCCACGTGGAGGGCATCGTAGAAACCTTGCGGGCGCTTGAAGCCGGTACACTGGAAAACGACACATCCACTCTAGAGACAATCCCGCCCCGAAAGCGGATCTCCCGGGTGCTTCCCTACCTGATCCCGGCGATCATCGTCGGGCTGATCGTGGCCGGTTTTTTCCGCTCCGGCTGGCAGCTGAGCCTGTCCATGATGTGGAAGTGGGTCCTGGTCAACGGGACGCTCTCGGCGATCGGTTCCCTCCTGGCCCTGGCTCACCCGATTACCATCGCCGCTGCCTTTCTGGGAGCTCCGATCACCTCGCTGAATCCGACCATAGGCGTCGGCCTGGTTACCGGCATCATCGAAGCCACCCTGCGCAAACCCCGGGTCACGGATTTCGAAAACCTCCCGGAGGATCTGCTCACTTTCAGAGGATTCTTCCGCAATCGAATCACCCACATCCTCCTGGTCTTCCTGTTCTCCAGCATCGGAAGCACCCTGGGCACCTTTATCGGCATTCCCTATCTCACCTCGCTGCTGCGCTGAGTAGCCCTGTTCCTCCCCCGGGGGCGGAACAGGCCTTCGGTCATCACCTTGTGTTTCTTTCCGGCTGCCGGTAGAATGTCGCCATGGTTACAGAGGAAATGATCAAGCGGCTTCCCAAAGTCGAGCTCCACCATCATCTGGACGGGGGCGTGAGGCCGGAAACGATAGTAGAGCTTGCCGAAAAGTACAAGGTCGAGCTTCCCGAGACGAACGCGGCCAAACTGGCCGACTGGTTTCACAGAGGAGCGGATCGTAAGAACCTGGGATTGTATCTCGAGGGCTTCGCCACGGTGCTTTCGGTAATACAGACCGAGGAAGCCCTGGAACGGGTAGCCCGGGAGACGATCGAGGATCTGGCCGCAGACAATGTCGCCTACGTGGAGGTCCGCTTCGCTCCCGTACTCCACCTGCAGGGAAAGCTCAATCTGGAGAAGGTCGTGCAGTCGGTTCTGCGGGGTTTGGAAGCCGGCAGGGAGGCAACGGGGGTACAGTTCGGCCTGATCCTCTGCGCCATGAGGGATCAGACCGTCAGTCTGGAGACGGCAGAGCTGGCCGTGGCCTTCCGGGAGAAGGGGGTGGTTGGTTTCGATCTGGCCGGAGATGAATACGGACATCCGCCCAAGAAACACCTGGACGCCTTCGAGTTCATCCGGCGGATGAACTTCAACATCACCATTCATGCCGGCGAGGCCTTCGGTATGGAGTCGATCTGGCAGGCCATCCAGTACTGCGGCGCCCACCGAATTGGGCATGCCACCCGCCTGCTGGAAGATATGTCGATCGAGGGCACCCGGATCGAGAAGATGGGTTCCCTGGCTCACTTCATTCGAGACAAGCGCATTCCCATGGAGATGTGCCTGTCATCCAACATCCACACCGGGGCGGCGGCGAGCCTTGACGAACATCCCTTCCCCATATACTACCGCAACGATTTCCGCGTGGTTCTCTGCACCGACAATCCCCTGATGAGCAACACCACGCTGGGCAGGGAGCTGCTGCTGGCCGTCAACCACTACAACCTGGATCTTCGGGATCTGGAGAAGATCACCATCAACGCCATGAAATCCGCCTTTATTCATTACGATGAACGGATCCGCATCATCTACGACGTCCTCAAGCCCGGATTCGCCCGGGTTCGAGAGGAAATCACCTCTCTTTCATAGCAGAAACGGGATCCATGATACCGCAACGAGTACAAGAAATACTGAAACGCCACGATCTACAGGCCATCGAGTTCGAGCCGGGCAGCACCCCGACAGCCGTGCTGGCAGCGGAAAAACTCGGTGTAACGGTGGGCAACATCGCCAAGAGCCTCCTGTTTGTGGCCAAAGACGGGCGTTACTTCATGGTAGTCTGTGCGGGGGATCGAAGAGTAGCCAACGCAAAACTCAAGGCGGAAATCGGGGCAAAGACCCGCATGGCCAATGCCGAGGAAACCCAAGCCGCCACGGGCTTTCAGCCCGGAGGCGTGTGCCCCTTCGGGGTGGAGGGAATCGAAATCCTGCTCGATACTTCGCTGCAGGACTACGATACCATTTACCCGGCCGCCGGCACGGACAGCTCCGGTGTGCCGATGAGCTTCGAGTTGCTTCGAGAAATCACGGAAGGGCGGACCTGCGACTGCACGGCGGATTAGAGTCCATCACGGGCTGGACCACTCGGTTGACCCCGGAGATGAGGGTTGCAAGAACACCTGCAAAAATACTTTGACAATCTGCCGTAAAAGAGGCAAGATTTGGCTCGTTGTTCGTCGCTAAAGCAGGTTTAGGAGCGGCAAAACCGAACAGCCCCGGCATACCTCGGGGAGTGCGGGATAACAGTTACAGGAGGAAGGCACATGGCCGATCTATCCGTCACCTATATGGGCTTGCAGCTGGCTAATCCGATCGTTGTATCCAGCTCGAGCCTGACCAACACCGTAGAGAAGATCAAGCGCTGCGAGGATTCGGGAGCCGGTGCGGTGGTCCTGAAATCCCTGTTCGAAGAGCAGATCGAAGCCCAAACCGAGGAGATCGAAGACGACTCCTGGCCCTACCCCCACCCCGAGGCTTTCGACTACGTACGCCAGATGGGCATGCGCCTGGGCCAGGACGAGTACCTCAAGCTCATCAGGGATGCCAAGAAAACCGTCAAGATCCCGGTGATCGCCAGCCTGAACTGTATTACTCCGAAATGGTGGAACAGCTACGCCGCTGAAATCGCCGCCGCGGGCGCCGATGCCATCGAGCTGAACATCGCCATCCTTCCCACCGATCCCGAACACGGGGCGGAGGAGATCGAGAAGACCTACGTACGTATAGTCGAGGGGATCCGCCGTAAGGTAAAACTGCCGATCGCGGCCAAGATCGGCCCCTACTTCACCTCCCTTCCTCAGATCACCCGGGAGCTGCGCCACGCCGGGGCCGCGGCCCTGGTGCTGTTCAACCGCTTCTACCAGCTGGACATCGACATCGAGAAGATGGAACTCACCCCCGGCTACCATCTGAGCTCACCCGATGAGATCTACGTCCCCCTGCGCTGGGTGGCCATCCTCTCAACCCAGGTGGGCTGCGAGCTGGCGGCCTCCACAGGAATCCACGACGGAAAAGCCGTAATCAAGCAGCTTCTGGCCGGAGCCCAGGTCGTGCAGGTCTGTTCGAATCTCTACCAGAAGGGAATGGGCCGGATCAAGGAAATGCTGGACGAGCTTTCCGCCTGGATGGACAAGCACAACTACGGGACGATCGAAGAGTTCCGGGGCAAGATGTCCATGGAGGTCAGCGAGAAACCCGAGTACTACGAGCGCCTGCAGTACATCAAGGTGTTCGTGGGACTGGAGTAGCAAACACGGGCCTCGCCGGATCCCTGGAGTTTGGCGTCCACCACCTTCGGCTGTATCGGGGCAAGGGCAGCTACTCTAAACATTGAAACGGATCGTGAGCACGTCCCCGTCTTTGACCGGATAATCCTTGCCCTCCAGCCGCATCACGCCGCTGCGCTTGGCCTCTTTGAAGCCGCCGGCCTCCAGCAGCCGATTCCACTCCACCACCTCCGCCCGGATGAAACCTCTCTCCAGGTCCGAGTGGATCTTGCCCGCCGCCTGCATCGCCGGAGTGTCCCGGGGAATGCTCCAGGCCCGCACCTCATCCTCTCCTGCGGTGAGAAAACTGACCAGATTGAGCTCGGTGTAGATCGTGCGCAGAAAGCGGTTTTTCACCGGCTCGTCGATCCCCATGTGCTCGAGGAACTCGGCCTGCTCGTCAGGATCGAGCTGAGCGATCTCCATCTCCGCTACACCCTGGAAGTGAAACAAGGTCAATCCTTTGGCACCCGCCGCCTGCTGCAGAGGCAGAGTATCCGCTGACTTCTCGCCGGTGTTGGCTACTACAATCAGCGGCTTGGCGCTGAGAAAAGCGAATCCGGAGAACAGGCTTCGATCTTCAGGGGTGAAAAACTCTCGTCCCAGCAAACGCCCCTGCTCCAGATGCTCGCGGATCTTCGCGAGGCGCTGGTACTCCCGCTCCGCCTTTTTGCCCTCTTTGACCAGGCGTTCGATCCGCTTCTCCGCTATTTCGTAATCGCTGAACACGATGGCATCGAGCAGCTGGTTGAAATCCCGCAGGGGATCGACGCCGCCGAGGTGATGGGGCACCGCGTCGTCCTGGAACGCTCTGACGATCAGGGTGAGCGCATCGGCGGAGCGCAACTGCCCGAGGGAGGCCGCGTCGATGCCGCCACTTTCGGTGAACTCCAGATGAAGGTCCTTGAAGCACACGCTGGCCAGCGCCTTTTTCTTGGGTTTGAACAAGTCGTAGAGACGTTCGACCCGCTCGTCGGGAACCTTGACATCGGCCAGACTGGCCCTGTTCGCATGGCGAGCTCCGCCGCCCCTATCCTGCTCCCCTGTTTGCCCTTCGTTGAGAGCAGTAAAAAACGTCGTTTTGCCGGCCCGGGGAAGGCCCACGATTGCAGCTTCCATCACTTGTATATACTGAAATTTTCAGCGGTTCGGCAAACAGTTTCAGCTGGAAATTGTTGATTCAGCTACGAGCTCGCGATGCGAACAGCCGTCGCTCACACTGTGCACTGAAGATGCATGTCCGGCTGCAGCACCAGATCGAGTGCCGCCCCCCAGCTGTCGATCTGCTGCTGATCAGCCTTCACCCCACCACTTTGCGCGGCAGGAAAGAGCTGATCCGGGTGACGAGCTCGTAGTTGATGGTACCGGCCCACTCGGCCATGGTCTCTGCGCTGATCCGCTCCTCCCCGTCCCGGCCCAGC
>Ga0272441_10004391_pt1 | contig 25599 bp, 18 predicted proteins | sample SSMProp6N_FD_193582 | JGI IMG/M metagenome (GOLD analysis project Ga0272441, IMG submission 193582) | Marine sediment archaeal communities from Little Sippewissett salt marsh, Falmouth, MA, United States - SSM-Prop-6N | ecosystem: Environmental > Aquatic > Marine > Wetlands > Sediment ...
CCGCAGGATATCCCAGTACGCGCCACGGTGGCCGGATTCGATGGCCTCCTCCAACACGGTATTGTCGTTATAGTTGTAATCCTGCGCGTCTTTCCCGACGGGCAGCAAGAACCGTTCGTCGCCGCCAATCCGTTCCCGAACGAAGGCTGTCGGCTCGTCGCCGAGCTCGGGCGACATGTAGAACGCGGGTTCGAGCCCGTCGGGATCGCCGGTCAGTCCGTCGGGTACGGGCTCCCGCGTGAGTTCACGCGCCAGCGGCGTGCCGGGATAGACGCGGACGCCGAGCGAGATGCCGACGCGGTCGGGCCCGATCCGTTTCATTGTTTCGATCGTCTCTCGCACGCTTTGGCGCGTCTCGCCGGGTGCGCCGAGCAGCAGGTCGTACATGCAGACGATGCCCGCCTCGCGGCAGGCTTTGACCGTAGCGGCGAGCTGTGCGCAGTCGTAATTTCTGCCGAGCCGGCGCAGCATCCGCTTGCACGCGCTGTCGGCGCCGAAGTTGATTCCGACGCAGCCGGCCCGCCGCGCCGCCTGCGCGAGTTCGGCGGGAAACGGCATGGGCGCGGCATAGGCATACCACCGCAGCTTGCGCCCGAGCCCCTTGTCGGACAGGGTCTGGCACAGCGCAAGCGCGTGGGATTCCGGGATGTTGAATTCGCTATCGCACAGATGCAGATGGTCGATGCCCGTGTCGAGCAGCGCGCGACACTCGGCGACGACATCATCGAGCGGGCGCGCGCGTAGGGTTGCGCCCTTGATTACGGGGTCTGCGCAGTAGATGCATTGGCCGGGACAACCGCGCTTGGTTTCAATTCCCGACTGGCCGCCCTGTTCGAAATAGGCGCGATTGTCGACCAGCGCCCGTGCTCCGAGCCGAAGCGAGTCCAGGTCCGCTTGCGCCCTGCCGTTTCGGCGCCAGGCGCCGTTCTCCTGCCAGACCAGGCCGGGCACGTTTGACATCGCGCCTCCCGCGAGGACGGTCTGCAGCAGCGCGCTCAGCGCGGGTTCCCCGTCTCCGCAGACGCCGTAGTCCGCGCCGCAGAGTTCGAGCAGGCGCACGGGCATCAGCGAGAAGCCGCAGCCGCCCACGACGATCGGGCCGTCGTAGTGTGCGCGCAACAGCGCCACGTCGTTCTTGAGCACCTCGTGAAAGGATTGTCCGGATGCGAAATAGCAGTCGTCGGTGTTGCGGAAGCTCACCGCGACGAGATCCGGACGCGCTGCCCGAAAGGCGTTGCGCATCGCAGTTTCGGGCGGGCCCGCCATGCACAGATCGAGCAGACGCACCGCATGCCCTTCTGCCGTCAGCGCCGCGCCCAGATAGTCCAGGGCCAGCGGCGCGATGGGCGGCCGGATCCGGTTCGTGTTCACCAGCAGTACGTGCGCTTGCATGCGTACGACTCTAGCACGGGGCTGGACCGACGGCAATCGATTGCAGTCGATTGCTGCCGATTGCCATCGATCCCGGGCAGACGAGAAGGGCGGAAAAGCAAGACGTGACAAGACCCCGTAGGCTACGGTAGATTCACTCCCGTCACCGAGGGTCGATGCTTGGAAGAAGGAGGGGTAACCATGCCGCTGCTCAAGGACTTGACTGCCGAGCCGAAGACGAACATTTCCGCGCGCCCGACGCTCGAGACGATCGCGCGTGAGGGCGGGCTCGGCCGCGCCCGCACGGCTGAACTCTACAGCATGTTCCACGCACACGGGCCGGGTCACGGGACGATGCTGAGCCTGCCCTTCGACCAGCTGGTCGAGCATGGGGTGGGGCACACGCTCAAATGGGATCGGTCCGGCGATCCGCGCGCGGTGATCGAGCTGGGCAACCGGGGTCCGTTCTCGCTGCTCGCCCTATCGATCGGGCAGGCGGAGAAGTATCAGAACCTGATCCGGCCGGATCTGCCGTTGCTGGTGAAGGTGGACGGGCACTTCATGGTGGGCAAGCAAGTGCCGTATGCGCGTCACTCCGTGATGGCGGACGTGGAGCGGGCGGTGGAGGCCGGGGCGAATGCGATCGGGTTCACGTTTTACATAGGCGGGACGGAGACGCAGGAGGACGTGGAGCGTGTTGCGGAGATCACGGACATTGCGCATCAATACGGGAAGCCGGTGTTCATGTGGGCGTATGCGCGCGGCCCGTTGCCCGAGGCGATGGGTGCGGACAGCCTGTTCTGGTGCGCGCAGGGCATCAGCGCCGGCGAATCGATCGGGGTCGACGTGGTCAAGCAGAAATTTCCGGCGCCGGCCAAGAATATTGAGGTTTACCGCAAGAACCTGGGTGTTGTGGCCGGTCAGAAGGGCTACTACTACTCGAAAATGAGTGAGATCGAGCAGCTCCTCGAGTTGGAGCCGGAAGATCCGGCCGCCGTGCCGTACGAGCTGCACGTCAAACGGCTTGCTTTCATGGCGGCGGTTGCGCCGAATACGTTGAAGATCATTTCCGGCGGACCGAAAACGAAGGATCCGGAGAAGGATTTGCTCGAGACGACGCGGGCCGTCATGGACTCGGGCAACGAAGGCCGGATTGTGGGGCGGAATCTGTGGGGCCGTCCGATCGGGGAAGGCATGGCGTTGGCGGGCCGGATTGCGGAGATTATGGCCGACAAGAAGTACCGGCGCGTGCTGAAGGAGCCGCGCTTTGCGAGAAAGCATTCGTGAATTCGGTTGAATAACGGTGTTGACAGACGGTTGATGTGGCGGTAGTTTAAGGGTCTTTTTCGGCGGGCACAGAGGCACACGGATGAAATCGTACGTTGCGAAAGACAGTGAGGTGAGCCGGTCGTGGTACTTGGTCGACGCTACGGACCAGCCGGTAGGCCGGCTTGCGGTGGCGGTGGCGAACGTGCTGCGCGGACGGACGAAGCCGACCTACACGCCACACGTGGACACGGGCGATTTCGTGGTTGTTGTCAATGCCGAAAGAGTCAAGTTGACGGGCCGGAAAGAGGAACAGAAGCTGTATCAGCATTATACGGGGCATCGCGGCGGGCTGCGGAAGGAGAAAGCGGCCTCGGTCCGTGCGCGGCATCCGGAACGCATTATTCAGAGCGCGGTGAAAGGGATGCTGCCGGGCAACCGGCTGAGTCGGCGTGTTTTCAGGCGGCTCAAGGTCTACGCGGGTCCGGACCATCCGCATCTGGCGCAGCAGCCGGAAGTGCTGGCATTGCGCTGACGGCGAACAGAGGGACGAAACGATGGCAGAGAGCGCAACGGAACATTGTGCAACAGGCCGGCGCAAGACGTCGGTCGCGCGCGTGCGTCTGATCGCCGGTACCGGCAACTGGACCGTGAACGGCAAGGACCCGAAAGACTACTTTCCGACCGATGCCCTGATCCAGTACATCCAGCAACCGATGAAATTGACCGACACGCTTGCCAAGCACGACATCTGGGCAAGGCTCTCGGGCGGCGGCATGGTCGGGCAGGCGGGTGCGTTGCGCCATGCGATTGCCCGCGCCCTGTCCGAGGCCGACGCGTCGCTGAAGGAGGTCCTGAAGAACAGCGGGTGCCTCACGCGCGACCCCCGTATGAAGGAGCGCAAGAAGAGCGGGCAGCCCGGCGCGCGCAAGAGATTCCAGTTCTCCAAACGTTGAGGGCCGTTGCCCCGCGTGTCTGCCTCGCAGGCCCGGCCCGATGGCGGGGCTGGTTTTTCGGTTGTTTTCAACACTCCCTTCGTGGTTGGCTTCGCAACACATGCGACAGCGCCCGCGACGTCGCGTGATTTGCCGGGGCCGGTCCGCGGCGCGTTTTCCGGCGAGGTCACGGATCATGAAGGACAGCATAGCCAAAGCGGATATTCTTGTTGGCGCCCTGGCCTACATCCAGGAGTTTCGCGACGCCGTTGTCGTCGTGAAGTTCGGTGGCAGCGCCATGGAGGACAACGCGTGCAGCGAGAGCATTCTGACCGACGTTGCGTTCATGGAGTGTGTGGGGATGCGCCCGCTCATTGTGCACGGCGGCGGGTGGGCGATTTCGCACAGAATGTCGGAATCGGGCTTGCGCGCCAAATTTGTGCACGGCCTGCGGGTGACCGACGCGCAGACCATCAAGATCGTCGCCGACGTGTTGACGAACGAGGTGAACCCGGGCATCGTGACGTCGCTGCGCGCGAAGGGTGCGAAGGCGCAGATTCTGCGCGGCGAGGATGTGTTCCAGGTCACGAAGCGCACGGAGCTCGACCCGAAAACGGGCGAGCGGCTGGACTGGGGGTTTGTCGGGGTGGTCGAACATGTTGCGACCGACCTGATCTCGGCTTGTCTGAGCGCGGACATTGTCCCGGTCATCACCCCGTTGGGCAGCGGGCCTGGCGGGGTATACAACATCAACGCCGACGATGCGGCGGCCGCGGTGGCGCGCGCGTTGCGCGCACGCAAGCTCGCGTTGCTGTCCGACGTGCCGGGACTCCTGCGGGATCCGGACGACGAGGATTCGCTGATGTCGACGCTGAAAGTCAGCGAAGTCGGCAGTCTGATCGAGGACGGCGTGATCAGCGGCGGCATGATCCCGAAGGTACGCAGTGCGGTCGAGGCCATGGAAGCGGGCGTGCGCAAGATCCACATCATCGACGGGCGCTTGCCGCATTCACTTTTGTTGGAGATATTCACGGAAAAGGGAGTGGGAACGGAGATCATTCAAGATGATGACGACAGAACAGATAACTAGCCTGTACGAGAAACACGTGATTCCGACATATCTGCCGCGGCTCGCGTTGGTGCGCGGCAAGGGCACGAAGGTGTGGGACGCCGAAGGCAAGGTGTACCTCGATTTCCTGGCCGGGATCTCCGTCCTGAACGTGGGCCACAGTCATCCGTACGTGCTCGAAGCGATCCAGGCGCAGGCCGCGCAGCTTGTGCACGTATCGAACATCTTCTACAACGAGAACCAGGCCTTGCTGGCCGAGAAACTGGCGAGCCTCGCGCTGGGCGGCAAGTGTTTCTTCTGCAATTCCGGCGCGGAAGCGAACGAGGCGCTGATCAAGCTGGCCAGACTTTGGGGCCACGATGCGGGCAAGTACGGAGTTGTGACGATGCGCAACTCGTTTCACGGCAGGACGCTGGCGACGGCGGCCGCGACCGGCCAGGAGAAAGTGCAGAAGGGGTTTGACCCGATGCCCGAAGGGTTCAGCCTTGCCGACTTCAATGACCTGGGCTCGGTCGAATCGGCGGTTACCGAGAAGACCGCGGCGGTGCTCGTGGAGGCGGTCCAGGGCGAAGGCGGCGTTGTGCCGGCCGAGCCCGAGTTTTTCAAGGGACTGCGCGCGTTGTGCGACGAACGCGAGATCCTGATGCTGTGCGACGAAGTGCAGTGCGGCATGGGCCGGACCGGGCGGTGGTTTGGTTTTCAAAACTACGACGTCGAGCCGGACGCCTGCTCGCTGGCAAAGGCGTTGGGTGCCGGCTACCCGATTGGCGCCATTGTTACGGCACCCAAGGTTGCGGACGTCTTTCAGCCGGGCAAGCACGCGAGCACCTTCGGCGGTACGCCGCTGGCTTGTGCTGCGGCACTGGCAGTGCTGAAAGTCATCGAGCTCGAAGGCCTGCTGCGCAAAACGAAGAACAACGGGCGGCTGTTCGTCGAAGAGCTGCGCAAGCTGGTGGACAAGTACGAACGGCTTGTGGATGTGCGCGGCGCGGGCCTGATGGTCGGGCTCGTCGTCGACGGCGAGGCCAGGCCGTTGGTGGACATTCTGATGGAGATGGGGCTGATCACACTGGACACCGCCGGCAATGTCGTGCGGTTTCTGCCGCCGCTGAATGTGAGCGACGCGGAATTGGAGGAGGCGCTCGAGATTATCGACGAGGCCTGTGCCGAGTGGCACGGTATCGCGCCGGCTGAAGAAGAAGAGCGGGACGAGCAGGAAGACACGGAGGATCCGCAAATCGAAGCGGTCGGACTGCTCGAGCCGTCGGAACCCGGCGAGCGCGAGGGCGACCTGGACATTCCGAGCGACGACGAATTGGCGGTTGCGACGGACGAGGAGAACATGCCGGAAGTCTAGCGCCACACGACACGGGCGCCGGCCGCGGGAGGAGCCGAGCGAATGAGGATCGAAGATCTCAAGACGGAACGTGTCGGCCTGTGCGTCTCGGGCGGGCTGGACAGCAGGACGCTGACACGCAAGCTGACGGACAGCGGCGTGGCCGTGATCGCGTTTTCGGCGAACCTTGCGCAGCCGGACGAGACCGACATCGAGGACATTCGCAGGAAGATGGCTCCATGCGGCGCGGAACTCGTAATGGTGGATTTGCGCGAGGAGATGGCCGAGGCCTGTTTCAACGCGCTGAAGGCGCAAGCCATGTACGATGGCGGGTACTGGAACTCGACCGGGCTTGGCCGGGCGGTGACGGTGCGGGGCCTGCTACCGGCCATGAAGGAGAAGGGCTGCACCGTGTTGGCGCACGGCGCGACCGGCCGTGGCAACGACCAGATGCGGTTCGAGCGTTACACAAATGTGCTTGCCCCCGAGATGAAGGTCTATGCGCCGTGGCGGGATCCGACGTTCCTGCGAGATTTTCCCGGCCGCAAACAGATGGCGGCATACCTGACGAAGTGCGGGCTCGAAGCCGGTGGCGTGGAGAAGAAGCGTTACTCGACCGACGCCAACCTGGCCGGGCTCAGCCACGAGGCGGAGGATCTGGAGAGTCTTGAGACGCCGTGCACGATCGTGGAGCCTGTCATGTGCGTGTGGCCGCATGACGCGCCCGAGAAGCCGGAGCCGGTGACGGTCTCGTTCCAGCAGGGCCGTGCGTGTGCGATCAACGGCCAGGAGATGGGCCCGTTCGAGCTCATGTTGCGCGCCAACGAGATCGCCGGCCGGAACGGGATCGGGCTCAAGAACGCGCTGGAGAACCGGATCATCGGTACGAAGAGCCGGGGCGTGTACGAAGCGCCCGGCATGGAACTGCTTGGTCGCTGTCTGAACGTGATCTACCAGGCGACCATGGACCGGCGTGCGGGGCGTCTGTTTCGGGTGCTCTCGCGCACCGTTTCGGACCAGATCTATGACGGCCGATACTTCGACCCGACCACGCGGGCCGCGATGACAGCCGTTAATTTCCTGGCCGCCTACGCGACCGGCACGGTGCAGGTCGCCTTGTACAAGGGGCAGATCTATTTTCGGGCGCTGCGAGACTGCGCCGCTTCCATTTACAACGAGGCGGATTCGTCGATGGAGGAAAGCGCCGGGCTCAACCCGGTCAGTTCACAGGGCTACGCGGAGATCCAGAGTGTCGAGGCGCTGAGTCTGCGGAAGGCGGGCCAGATCGGCGATCACGCGTGAGGAAAGCCGGCGCCCGGTCGACGCGCGGCGTTCTTGGCGGGCTCTACGAGTAGGTTTGGTTGGGGAACGGATGAGAGTCGCCATTGTCGGGACAGGTTACGTGGGACTGGTCACGGGCGCGTGCTTTGCCGAGCTCGGGCACGAGGTGCTGTGCGTCGACAACGACGAGCGCAAGATCGAGAAACTGCGCCGGCTCCGGATGCCGATCTTCGAGGATGGTCTCGAGGAGATGGTGCGGCGTAACGTCGACGCGGGTCGGCTGAACTTCTCGACTTCGATCCGCGAGGGCACGGACTACGCGGAAGTGATCTTTATTGCGGTCGGCACGCCGCCCGATTTACACGGCAAGGCGAACATGTCCTATGTGGAGCGCGTCGGCAGGGAGGTGGCCGAGCACATGTCCTCCTACCGGCTGCTCGTGGAGAAGAGCACGGTGCCGGTCCAGACGAGCCGTCAGCTCCAGCGCACGATCCAGAAGTATCTCAAGGGCGATGTGTCCTTCGACATCGCGTCGAACCCGGAGTTTCTGCGGGAAGGCACGGCGCTTGGCGACGCAATGTGTCCGGACCGGATCGTGATCGGGGTTGAAAGCGAGCGGGCGGAACGGCTTCTGCGCGAGGTGTACCGTCCGCTCATCGAGCAATCCGGCTGCGAACTGCTCGTCATGGACATTGCGAGCGCGGAACTGACGAAACATGCGTCGAACTCGTTTCTGGCCATGAAGATCTCGTTCGTCAACGCGGTCAGCCGGGTTTGCGAGTTGGCGGGTGCGGACGTGGAGAAGGTTGCGCATGGCATGGGGCTGGACAGGCGGATCGGCGCGAGTTTCCTGCGCGCGGGGGTCGGCTATGGCGGGTCGTGTTTTCCGAAAGACGTGGATGCGTTCGTTCGGATCGCCGAGGAGTTGGGCTACGAGTTCGCGTTGCTCAAGCAGGTACAGGCGATCAACCGCGCGCAGCGCGAGCATCTGTTCGGCAAGCTGCAGAAAGAACTGTGGGTTATCGAGGAGAAGACGATCGCGCTGCTCGGGCTCGCGTTCAAGCCGGGCACCGACGATGTGCGGGAGGCGCCGTCCCTCTATTTCGCCGAGCAGCTCGTGCAGGCTGGCGCGAAGCTCAGGCTCTGGGATCCGGTTGCGCGCGAGAAGTTCCTGGAACAGCATCCGGACCTGCCGTGTTTCGACGACCCGATCGCGTGTCTGGCGGGCGCGGACGCGGCCGTGCTGCTGACCGACTGGCCGCAGCTCAAGGAGCTGGACCTTGAGAAGGCGAAGGCGGCGATGCGCTGCCCGATTTTCGTGGACGGCCGCAACATGTTCGAGCCCGCCGCCATGCGCGAGCGCGGCTTCATCTACCACTGCCTCGGCCGCTGACACGCAATCCCGCACCCGTCGCCATGGCTTGGCGGGCGGTGCCGGCCCCCGGGGTGCGTCACGCATTTCTTGAGAAAAGGAGTGCGGCCATTTCACGCCATCTGCGGGCTTCCCGAGGATCGTCGCACACGGGAGTGTAGCGACGACCTCGGCGCGCCCACATCTGGCGCAAACTGACCACCCTTTTTTCTCATCCCCCTCGCAGACTCGGGGGCACGAAATGCGTGCCGCGATGCCGCAGAGCCCTACGCGCCTGCCGGCGCTTCGGGCTCTGGTTCTGAATGGCGTTGTCGCTCACGAATAGGGGCTGACGCTGGCGTGGGAGACTCTGGTCCCATAGGGGTGATTGTGAACTGGGAGGACGTGCCGTTCCCAGCCCTGGCGCCGCGTCGGTCAGCCGTTGGTGTCGGCGAGGGGGATCTGGATGCGGAAGAGGGCGCCGCCGTCGGGGTGGTTTGCGGCGGTGATCGTGCCGCCGTATTCCTTGATGATCCCGAGCGAGACGGAGAGCCCGAGCCCCATGCCCTGGTCGCCCTTTTTCGTCGTGAAGAACGGGTCGAACACAGCGTCTATGTCCCGTTTGTGTATGCCGCGGCCGCTGTCGTGCACGGTCAGGGTGGCCGAGCGGTTCTCACGCGCGAGCCGGACGGCGATCCGGCGTGTGCGGCGGCCTTTGACGGCGTCAAACGCGTTGTTCAGCAGGTTCATAAGGACTTGCTCGAGCCGGAGCATGCTGCCCAGGACCAGCGGGTCTTGGCGCGGGACTTGACGGTCGATTTGGATTTTGTGCGACCGCGCAGTGGCCGCCATGAACGAGAGCGTGTTGTTGACGACCTTCTTCAGCGAGACCGGCCTGAGTTTGTCGGGCGTGCCGGATGCGAGCATCTTGAGCTGTTTTGTGATCTCGGTCGCGCGCGTGAGCAGCTCGCGCGTGAGCATGAGGTTCGAGCGCACGTCGGCGAGCCGGCCCTGCTCGAGGAACACGAGGGTGTTGCCCGTATACGCGCTCATGGCCGTGAGCGGTTGGTTGATCTCGTGGCTGATGCCCGAAGCCATCTTCCCGATCATCGCCATCTTCTCGGCCTGGATCAGCTCCTCGGTCGCCTTCTGCAGCGCGTCTTCCGCCTGCTTGCGCGCGGTCACGTCAACGACGGAGACCAGGACCCTGTCCCAGGTTTGCTCGTGGCCCGGCACGATTTGGGTACGCAGGAAGATGTGGATCCTGCGTCCGGTCAGTGTTTGGGTGACCGTTTCGCTCTCGAGCAGTGTCTCGCCGTCGGCCAGCGCGGCGAAGTTCGCGCGGTAGGTGGCCGCCGATTCCTCGACCAGGATCGCGTTCAGGTTCTCCAGCAGATCCTGCTTGCTCTTGGCCTCGTACAACCGCACCGTTTCTCCGTTCACGTCGATCACGCGCAGGCCCGCCGCACAGGCCGCCATGGCCTCCGGATGTGCCGCGAGGTGTGCCTCGATGTCCTTGATCCCGGCCTTGAACAGGCGGTCGATTTCGGTCTTCACGCCCGACAGATCGTCTTCCCACAAGGAGATCGGGGTGTTCTCGAAAATTACGCGGTAGCGGTTTTCGCTCTCGTGCCACGCGGCTTCAGCCTTCGCCAGATTGGAAATATCGACGACCGCACCGCGGACGCCCGTGGCCTCGCCGTCCTCCATGACGCGGTCGGCGTAGAGAAGGATGGGGTAGGTGCTGCCGTCCTTGCGCTGCGCCGTGTAGTGCTTGCCGCGCAGCGGCGTACCGCGCAGAATCGCGCGCATGTCCTTTCGGACGCGTTTCCGATCGGCCGGTATCACAAACTCGGTGTTGCTCATTCCCTTGACTTCGACCGGCGAACGTCCCGTATTCTCGAGCCCGGAACGGCTCAGGAACCTGATCCGGCCGTCGACGTCGGCTTCGAAGATGGAATGCGGGATCAGGTCCGCAACCTGCCGGAACCGCTCCTCCTTGCGCCGGACGGCTTGTTCGGCCTCGTGTTGTTCGGTGATGTCGCGGATGATGCCCGTGACGCCGATGGTCTTCCCGGCCCGGTCCTGGAGCGGCATGCTGGCATTCTCGATGATGCGTGTCTTGCCCCAGCGGTCGATGACCCGGCGTACGCTGTACGGTTGGCGGCCCTCCCGGATACTGGTTTGGTAGTGCCGGCGTGCGGCGGCCCGCTCCTCGGGGGCAACGAAAGCGAGGAAATCACGGCCGATCACCTCCTTCGGCTTGAACCCGAACCGTTCCACGGCCGGACTCATGAACGTGATTTTTCCGTCCAGATCCGTCGCGTAGATCACGTCTTCGAGGTTCTCGACAAGCGTTTGGTAGCGTTGTTCGGTCCAGGCCAGCGTCTTTTCGGTATCGAGCCGGTCGCTTACGTCTTCGACCGTGGCCTGGAAACCCTTGAGTTTGCCGTGCTCGCGCAGGGGCAGGCCTTTGGCCGCCAGCGTTTTTGGCGTGCCCGCAGCGGTTCGGATCCTGTAGTGCCGGAGCCCGACATCGCGCAGCGCGACGGCCTTGGTCAATTCCGCGGCGGCCCGTTTTCGGTCTTCGCTCCGCAGGAACTGGCGGAAACTCATGCCGACCATGTCGTCCTTACTGGCGACGTCCAGGATTTCGGCGAGTTTCTTGTTTGCGAGTGTGACTGTTCCTTTGGTGTCGACCTGCACGTAGCCGTACGGGAGCTTGTCGACCAGTGTCTGGAGATTGCCGGTGACGTCGGCGAGCTCTCGCTCCGTCTGCGCGAGCCGCTTCTCGAGCGCGCGCCGCTGTCTGCGCGCCTCGTCGCGTTCGCGCTTGAGCTTTTCGACCGTGTCGCGATCAGTTTTCAACTTCTTCTGTCAAGGGCAGTGTGACCGTGAACAGCGCGCCGCCGTCCGGATGGTTTTCGGCCGTGATCGTGCCGTTGTACTCCCTGACGATCCCGAGCGAAACGGAGAGCCCGAGCCCCATGCCTTTGCCTTTCTTCTTGGTGGTGAAGAATGGGTCGAATACGGTGTCCAGGTCCCGGTCCGGTATGCCGCGGCCGGTGTCGCGTACGGACAGCACGGCATTGCCGGCGTCTTCACGCAATTGCACCGAGATTGTGCGCGTGCGGCGGCCCTTGATCGCATCGAACGCGTTGTTCAGCAAGTTCATGAGGACCTGCTCGAGACGGACCATGTCGGCGCGTACGATCAGATCGTCGCGCGGCACGTGCCGTTCGACTTCGATCCGACGCGATTTTGCGGTTGCGGCCAGAAAGGCGAGCACGTTGTTGACGACCTTCTTGAGCGACACCGGGTGGATTCTGCCCGGCGTGCCGGACGCGAGCATCTTGAGCTGTTTCGTGATCTCAGCGGCGCGCGTGAGCAACTCGCGCGTGAGCGTCAGGTTCGAGCGTACGTCCGCGAGCCGGCCCTGCTCGAGCAGCACGAGCGTGTTGTCCGTATAGGCATGCATCGCCGTGAGCGGCTGGTTGATCTCGTGGCTGATGCCGGAGGCCATTCTGCCGACAAGCGCGAGTTTCTCGGCCTGCATCAGTTCGCGGGTCCGCTGCTCGAGCGCGACTTCGGCCGCTTTGCGGTAGGTGATGTCGATAAACCCGACCAGCACGTGCGACCAGTCAGCAGCGTCTTCAGGCGTGATCTGCCAGCTCGCGTAGACGTTTCTGCGGTTGCCTTTGACCGTGCCGATCACCGTTTCGATCTCGATCGCACGCTTGCCGCCGGCCATTGTCGCGATGTGCGCGGCGAGCCGCTCGGCGGAGCCCTCGACGAAGATGCTCGCGATCTTGGCGACGAGCTCCTGCTTGGACTCGGCCTCCATGAGGCGCACGGCCGCCTGGTTGACGTCGACGATCGAGAACAGCTTTCTCAGTGTCTGTGCGGGATCGTGACTGCCGCGAAGGAACTCGGCCATGTCCGGCTTGCCGGCGCCTGCCGCAAGTCGCTCCATCTGGAGCTTGGCGGCGGAGAGATCGACTTCCCAGAGGGCGACCGGTGCCTCTTCGAACAGCCGTCTGTAGCGCCGTTCGCCTTCGCGCAGGGCTTCTTCGGCTTTCACGATATCGGAGATGTCGACGACCAGACCGCGCACGCCTTGGACTTCGTCGCCTGCCATCATGCGGCCTGCATAGACCAGTACCGGGTAGGTGCTGCCGTCCTTGCGTAGGGCGGTGTACCGTTCGGCGCGGAGCTCTTCGCCGGCCATGACGGCGGCCAGACGGGCAGCCGCGCGTTCCCGGTCTTCGGGGACAACCATGTCGAGGCCGGTCACGCTGGGGTCCCCGCCTTCCGCGGCATAGCCGCCGTATTCCAAGGCCTTTCTGTTGGCGAACAGGAATTTGCCCTCTGCGTCGATCTCGAACACGCCTTGTGGCAACAGCTCGGCCAGGTGTCGGAATCGCTCTTCGCCGCGGCGAACGGCCTCTGCCGCTTGCTGCTTGTCCGTGACATCCCGCAGCGCGCCCATCACCCCGACGATCTTGCCGGTCTCGTCGCGGAACGGGACGCTGGCATCTTCGAAATAGTGCACCGCGCCTTCGTCGTCCCGGCCGCGCCAGAGCGTTTTGGTGGGTTCGCCCGTCTCAACGGTTTTCCGGAAATCCGCTTCGGCGTGGGGCCGATCCTCGGGCTCGACGAATGCGAGGAACGATTGCCCGAGCAGGTCCTTGGGCCGGTAGCCGAACCGCTCGACGGCGCTGCTGACGAACGTGAGCTTGCCCCCGAGATCCAGGGAGTAGACGACATCTTCGAGGTTTTCGACCAAAGCCTCGTATTTCTGCTCGCTGGCCTTGAGCGCGTCGGTTGCCTGCCGGTACTCGGTGATGTCCTCGAGCAGCACCTGGAAACCGCGGAGCTTCTCCTGGTGCGTAACGGGGATGGTTCTGACACGTACCGTTTTCGGAACGCCGTCCTTTGTCCGGATACGGTAGGCCTGCGGCGAGGCAGAGGAACCGGGCGCCTGCAACCCCGCCTGCCACTCGGTCCGGAGCCGCCCATGTTCCTCGGGCGGCACGAAGTCCTCGAAATGCGATCCCACGATCGCCTCGCGCTCGAAACCGGTCAGCGCCGCGACCGCGGCGTTCGCGAGTGAGATCCGGCCGGCCAGATCCACTTCGACGCAGCCGTAGGGGAGTGCTTCGACGAAGCGCTCCAACTGAGCGGCCCGGTCGCGGGCTCCGTGTCGGGCCTCCGCGGATTCCCGGGCCAAGCCTGCCTTCGCTCTTTGCGTGTCCTTGCTCATGAAAACTACAAGACTTCACACTAACAGGGCGCGTGGCGGCCGGTCAAACCTCAACTCCCGCCGCCGGCCGTGGCCGGCGGGAGCGTGGGCGCGGGAAGAGGAGGCCGCGCCATCGCCGGGCGTCATCAAGTTGCCGACGCTTTGACTTTTTCCCGTGAACCCGCAACAATAGGTGGGGATCGCTTTTCATATTGGAGGGGAGTCCATGGCACAGACACCGAACGCCGTATTCCTGCCGCACGGCAACATTCAGTATTCACAGCTTCGGCCCGAGCGTCGGCAGTGGGTGATCGAAAACGCGTACAAGCCGCTGTTCGATCTGTTTGCGGCGGGCGGCTACAAGGCGGGTTTCGAGGCTTCGGGCGAAACGGTCGCAGCGATCGCCGAACAGTGTCCGAAGGCGCTCGACACGCTCAAGGGTCTGGTCAAGGACGGCCAGGTCGAGCCGGTCGCGAGCCCGTACACGCACATCATGCTCTCGAATATCGACCCGGAAATCGGGAAGGCGGCCCTGGTCGACGGGTTGGATGTGTGGGAGAAGCATATCGGAGTGCGGCCGGTCACGGGCTGGAACCCCGAATGCGGGTGGGCCGGCTACATTCCAGAGATCTTCCGCGAGGCGGGTTTCGAGACGCTGGTCATGGATGCGGACTCGTTTTTTCTGTCCTATCCGGAGGTACGGGAGACGACCGGCCTGACGTTCGACGTGCAGGGCCACAGCAACAAGAACCTGCTGTTCCGGATCGAGGAGTATATTGCGGACAAGCCGGGCTTCATCCGATACCTCACAAACCCGTCCAAGGCGCCGAACGGACTGAACCTGCTCTTCCGTTCGGACATGATGTGCAATCTGATGCTGTGGTACTTGATGGGCGCGACCGAGGAGAGCCGGGATGAGCCGGTCTCGCTCGAGGAGATCAAGGACATGTTCGCGCGCTGGCAGCCGCGCGTGGCCGAGACCGGCACGTTCATCATGCCGTACGCCGAGGATGCGGAGTATATCGGGACCTCCGCGTATTTCTACATCAAGCAGTTCGGCGAATCGCGTTTTTTCGAGCCGAAACCGGAAAGTGTGGAAAGGTTCAAGGAACTGCTGGATGCGGCGACGGGCGCGGGTTACGCGCTGTGCACGCCGGCGGAGGCCGTGCGCGGCGCGCGCGAGATCCTGGAGAATCCCGGCATCTACAACATCGAGAACGGGGTCGCCTGGCACGGCGGCACGGCCAAGGCGTGGGCGAACACGAAGTATTCGCGGATCATGGATCCGGTTTGCCGCATGATTTTCGACGGGATCCGCGCGGTTGCCGAGGAGACCGGCACGACGATCGACGGATTGACCGGCGAGCTGAAAGAAGCGCTGCGCAAGATGACCTCCGCCTATGTTTCCGATTCGCGGTGGCCGCCCGACCCCACGAGTCCGGGCCGGTTCAATGTGCAGGAGTCGATTCGGGACCTCGAGGCGGCGAACGAAGCACTCGGCAAAGCCATGACGGATGCGGGCTTTGCGGAGAGGAAGGCGCTGTATTCGCCGGACCTGATGGCCGGCCAGATCCGGCACATCGAATCGGAGCTGATGGCGATGTCGTATTTCGCCGAGGACTGACGCGTGTGCGTCGCGGGCCAGGTCGGGGCGAAAGGAACCGCCGCAAGAGAACCCATTGCGGCGTGGCCGCAGTCAAACAGGGAAGAATAGCCGCGAAAGACCGCATAGATCGCAGAATAGACCCTGGCAGACGCGTCCCTTTGCGTTTCTTTGCGCTCTTTCGCGGCGATTCCCGCCGGCATTTCTGACCGAGCGAGAGCCTCGCGGGACGGGAGGAAAGGGAGTGGCCGCCGACATGCATGAGATGACGGAGGGCGGTGGTTTGTGGGGCGGGCGGCTGTTCGCCTTCGCGGCGCTGGGCTCGACGAACACGTGGGCACTCGAACATCTGGCGGAGCTGCGGCACGGCGATGTGGTCTGGGCCCGTTGCCAGACGGCCGGCCGGGGCAGGTTCAAGCGAGAATGGCGGACGCCCGACGACACCTGCCTCACGCTGTCCGTGCTTTTGCGCGCAGACGACGGAACCGGACTGACGGCGAACCTGGGGCAGATCGCGGCGCTGGCCGTCGCGGACATGCTCGCTGGGGTCGGGCTTGAGGCTGCCGTGAAGTGGCCCAACGATGTGATGGTTGGGGACGCGAAGATTGCCGGGATCTTGCTCGAGCGCCGGTCGGACGCCGAGCTGGTCGTGCTGGGGATCGGCGTCAACGTGAACATGAGCCCGGCGCAGACGGAATCGCTTCGGATCGGCCGGCCGGCTACCGCCATGGCGTCGGAGGCCGGCCGCTCGTTCGAGCTCGATTCGGTGCGCGCCGCTTTGCTGCGCAGGCTGGCGGAGACGGTCGCGGCGTTTCGCGCGGAGGGGCCGGCGTTTCTGCTCGATCGCTGGTACGCACGCGATTGGCTGGCCGGCCGCCGGATCGAGGCGCACGCCGCGGACGGCGTGACGCGTGGGCGCTACATCGGGCTGGCGCCGGACGGCAGCATACGGATTCTTGACAAGCACGGCGTCGAGCATGCAGTATGGTCCGCTGATATCGAAAGAATTTGTGATTTCGGAGCGACGTGACCCCGCGCGGAGCAGAGCGCGGGGTGCATATTATGCGCAAGCTACTATCAACAAGCACGATCGCTTTGGCCCTGAAAGGCACGGCCAAGGAAGAGATCATCGCCGAGATGATCGATCTGTTGGTCGCGGCCGGCAAGATCTCAGATCGCGAGGGCGCGTTGAACTGCGTGCTCGAGCGGGAACGCAAGATGTCGACCGGCATGCAGCACGGGATTGCGATCCCGCATGGCAAGACCGCGACGCTTGATGAACTCGTCGCGGCTGTCGCGCTGAAGAAGGAAGGCGTGGATTTTGGCGCGCTGGACGGGGAGCCCTCGCGCATATTCATCATGGTCATTTCGCCGCAGGCCTCGACCGGCCCGCACATCCAGTTTCTGGCCGAGATCAGCCGCGCACTTTCCGACCCGGACGTCCGCAAAGCGGTGCTCGCGGCGGAGAACCGCGTCCAGGTGCTGGCGGCGCTTTGCGGCGACTGACCGCGGCAGGATGCGAAGAGAGCGCGTGCCCCATTCGTCGTGTCCTGTTTGTCGCCTTTGTTCGCCGATCCATTTGCCTTGCCGCCTGCCGGCGCGACGAATCGGGCGGACGAAGCTACGCGACGCGGGCTTCTCGGGCCGTGGCCGTCGTGGCCGTGATCGATCAGGAGGGGTGTTGTTCGGCGTAGCGGCGCAGCTTCGCGCGGACCTGTGCCTCCGCCTCGTCGTAGATGGCTTGGATCGTGGGGTCGGCGAAGTGGTAGACGCGCTGCGCGAAGGACGTTGAGGCGAGCCGGTCGAACAGCCGCTGTTCGGCTTCCCGCAGGTCCTTGCCATAGATGTGGTAGCTGTCCGCATGCCAGTTCATGCGGCCGAGTTTCAGTTCCCGGCCCGTGCGTTTCGAGATGCCGTCTGCCACGACTTGCAGATTGAACTGGGTGATCCCGAACATGTTCATGAACCCGGCGCCCCAGGCGTCGTTGCTGCGGAATCGCACGTTGCAGTTCAGCCACTCGTCGCCGGCCTCGTCGGCGACGATTCGATACCAGAGCGATTGCAGGCAGGGCGCGTCGTCGCAGTCCAGGTCGAGGTTCGGCATCCACGTGATCATCTGCGCGCGACGCGTGTGCGGCCGCTCCGCGAGTTTGGCAACGACGCGTTCGACCTGGTCGATTTCGAAAGGGCCCGCCCGCACGCGTCGGCCGTCCTTACGCTCCCGCCACACGCCATAGGCGGCGAGCCGGCCATGGTAGGTGTATTCCCAGCGTGTGTCGGCCGCGTCGTTCATGTTCCGGACCCAGTCGTCCTTTACGCCCATCAGTTCCATGGCATACTCGCGCAAGTCCTCGATCCCGCCGGGAAACGCTTTGTGGATCATCGGCTCTCGCAACGGGTCCAGCACGGTGATGTTCATGGTCGCGTCGAGGCTCGGCGGATCGCCGGGCCGGTCGTATTCGGTCTTGACGCGCGTGCCCTGTTCGTGCAGCACGACCAGCGCCTTTTCGTACGCGTCGGCCAGCGACTCGCCTGTCACGTGGAGAACCGGGATGTTCTGCATGGGATGCCCCCTGGTTTGCCGGCCGACAACGTAGCACGGGCGACGCAGTCAGGTCGATGGGAAAGGAGGGGATGAACACCCAACAGCCAACAAGGAATATCCAACTTCCAACCGAAATCCCCGCCGCCTTCTCTTCCTTGGACGTTGGCTATTCCTTGTTGGCTGTTGGATATTGCGGATGTCTGTCTTTCCTCTGTGATTGTAACCCGCTGGACAGATTGCCATACTATGCCTTGGGCCAGGGAAGGGGGAAGGAGGCCTCTCGGTCTTATGCTGAATCGATACTCGATCCTTCTGATGATACTCGGCGCCGGCCTGCCGGTGGGCATCTGCACGGCGCATCTGTTGGCGCTCGACGGGAAGAACTGGGCGCTCCATGTCGACGCAACGGGCACGGAATCGTTGGCCGCCGTACAGGCGAGCGGCCCGGCCACGTGGCAGCCGGTCGAGGTCGACAGGTACTGGGCGCGCCAGAAGATCGCGCTGCCCGTGGCCACGCAGGTCCGGGGCAGGAGCCGGATCGCATGGTACCGGTGCCGGTTCAGTGTGCCCGCCGATTTCCCTGTTGCGGGCAACGTGATTCATATAGGCGGGATCGACGATTTCGACGTCTCCTACCTGAACGGCCGCAAGATCGGCGAGACGCGTGCGGGCACGCCGCACGCCTGGCAGGTGCCCCGCGTCTATGATGTGCCGGTGGATTCGCTGAAGCCCGGTGCCGAGAACACACTTCTGATCCGCGTGCTGGACGTCGGCAAGCAGGGGCACGGCGGGATCTACGGGCTGCCCATCGCATTGTGCGACCGGGCGACAGCCGAGCGAGCCGAACGGCAATGCGCGGGGTTTAATCCGCACGAGATGCGCATGTACAGCCAGGACATCGAAATCGCGTTCGTCTCGTCCGCGGCGGCGGCGAACGCGGCGCTGACGAAAGTACCGTTGGCACGCGGCAAGCACTGGGCGTTTTCCGCGCGTTGGGACGACAACAACGGCAGGCACCAGAAGATGCGCGATCTGATGGCGCGGTACGGGTTCAAGGGCACGTTCTACCTGAATTCCGTTTATCGGCCGCCGCGTAAGACGGGCAAGCCGAACGTCGGCGGGGTCAGGCGGTCGACCCCGACCGATTACCGGGGCAAGTTCACGCGCCGCCTGATCCGTGACGGGTTCAGTATCGGCGGACACAGCATGAACCACCCGTCCATCCCGCACCAGAAGAAGAACGATATGTTCTACGAGATCGCGGCGATCCGGGTCGAACGCGAGGCGGATGTGGACCGGCCGCTGAACTCATTTGTCTTCCCCGGCAGCGGCTTCAGCCGCCGGGACCGTAGCGATCCGCATGGCCGCCGCGATATCGTGGAAGCGCTGCGCCGGGCCGGCTATCACCACGTTGCGCAGGACAATTTCCTGCGCGTTAGTCCGGGCGTTGCCGGCACGGCGTTTTCCATCGTCAATCTCGTTCGGCCGGGGGACAAGGACGCGAAGTGTGCGAGATTCGACCAGCACGTTGAACAGGCTTTGAACGACCCGGCGGCGGCTGCAGACCATCCGAACATGACGCTTGGTGTCCACACCTGGCATACGGCGCAAGGCTGGCGGAGCCTGGAACAGAGCCTCCAGAAACACAGCGGACGCGAGGACTGGTGGTATTGTACCCAGACCGAATACGCGGCGTATCGTTACCAATACCATCACAGCCGGATCACCAAGCTCGATGTCGACGGCGACGTTGCACGTTGGCGTATCGAACGGCCGATGGCTGTTGGGCTGGGTGATGATATCCCGCTCACACTGCGCGTCGAAGGCGGGATCGTGCGGAGCCTGCTCTCGGCCGCGCTCTGTCCGGTCGACGAGGAGGGGAGTCAGAGGTTGGTTGAGTTGATCCACGCGGAGGCCGCGCGTTGTCCGGTCCGGATCGACGCCATTGAGAATTGGGGCAATGCGCCGGAACCTGCGCCGGCGCTGGGGGCCGCCGAGTTTCCGGGCGTGTGCTTCTTCCTGCACTACGATGAAGCGGCCAATACGGTTGTGCTGCACCAGGCCAACCGGGGCCGGACCGTGTTGGAATCGGTCGTGCTCACGCTCCGACTCCCGCTGCTATGGCAAGACGGTATCCAGCGCCGTGCATTGGCCGATCTGGGCCGCGGCTCCGTGCGCCAAGAGATCCTGCCGCTGGGCCGGAAAGTCGAGGAGCCCGCCTATGGCGAGCTTGTGCCCTATCTGGTCGCGCAGATCGACTTCCGCTGCGGCGGCAAGCCCGGCCGCATCTACGCCACCGCCCGGCCGCCCTATCCCGTGTCGGCCGGCGCACGCTAGACAGCACGGCGCGGCCTACGGCCGGCGCCAGAGCTGGAAATCGGAAGTCAAGAATCGGAGTTGCCGGAAACGAGCATGTTGGCAGCGGGGAATGCAGAGGGCCCCCAGTGCTTCGATTGCGGCTTCGCCGTGCCGAACTCTCAACTTTCGATTCCCGACTTCCGGTTTATCCAGGCGATTAGGGTACATGCGGGGCGATTGGACTAACGACGGAATCTTTTATTCTTGGTATTCTTGGACTGTCGGGTTGGTGATAGGCGGGGCGATTTTGGCACGGTTACGAGACTCCGGAGGCAGACTATGGAGAGGGCAACGATGGCAGCGACCCCTTTTACAGTGGATACCACGCCGGATTGGGAAGCGCTCGTGAAGTGCATCCGCCGCGAGGGCACGCCCGCGCGCGTACATCATATGGAACTGTTCCTGGACGGCCCGGTCCACGCGGAGATCGCGCGACGATACGGGTGGTACGACGACATCGATCCGGACACACCGCACGCGGCCTGGGAGAGACTCGCGCGCACGCAGCGGCTGCTCGGCTATGACTACGTGCGCTGCGGGGTTGAAGGGCTCAGTTTGAAAAAGAACCACATGCGCACCGATGACACGGCGGGGGCGTTGGCCAATCCGAAGGGACGCAACTTCACCGACGAGCACAAAGGGCCGATCATGAGCTGGGCCGATTTCGAGGCCTTCCCCTGGCCGCAGCTTGAGAACGCGCGGACCGACGCGCTCGAATGGTACCAGGACAACCTGCCGGCGGGTATGTGCATTGTCGGCAGCGGCTTGGCCTCCTACGCCGAGTGGCTCTCGTGGCTGATGGGCTACGAGACGCTGTGCTATGCGCTCTATGACCAGCGCGACCTGGTCAAGGCGATCAGCGACAAGCTGATCGAGCTGTACCGCTACACGGTCGAGCTCGAACTGCAGTTCGACCGCGTGAAGATCATCTGGGGCCACGACGACATGGGCTTCAAGAACGGGACCTTGATCAGCCCGGACGATCTGCGCGAGTTCGTTTTGCCCGGCCATAAGGTGGTCGCGCAGCTCGCGCACGAGGCGGGCCGGCCCTATCTCCTGCATTCCTGCGGGAACTTGCGCGAGATCATGGAGGACCTGATCGAGGACGTTCAGATTGACGCGAAGCATTCGTTCGAGGACACGATCGAGTCGGTGATCGACAACAAGAAGCTCTACGGCGATCGGCTCTCGCTGATCGGCGGGATCGATGTCGATTTTCTGTGCCGCGCGAACGAGGAGCAGATTCGCGCGCGCGTGCGTGAGACGCTCACCGCCTGCATGCCCGGCGGCGGCTACTGTCTCGGTTCCGGCAACAGCGTGGCGAACTACATCCCGGTCGACAACTACCTGGCGATGGTCGACGAAGGGCGCAAGTTCACGGCATAGCCGGCCTTCCGAGCCGCACCGTAAACGTCAGCGCGCCGCGTCTCAATCCTGGTCAAACGGGCGCCGCCGCACTGAGTAGACGGCCTGCTCTTCGCTGACCAGCATCCGGATCGCTTTCGCGGTCTTGTCCCCGATCCCGTGGACTTCAGCGAGCTCGTCGCGGGTGGCGCCGAACACGTTTTCCGCGCTGCCGAACGTGTCGAGCAGCCGTTCGGCCAGTTCCGGGCCGATCCCGGGCAGGCCCTGCAGGATGAAGAGCTGCCGCCGGCGCTTGCCTTTCGGGCGCCGGCCGGCCCTGTACAAGCCGCCTTTCGGGAGGCGCTTGAGCTGGTCGGACGCGAAATAGATGAGTCGCGCGGTCTCTTCCGGGCTGAGCGAGCGCAGCAGCGGGATGTTCAGCATGATCGTCAGCGCGATGATGGCGCCCTGCACACCCTCGCGGCGGACGCCGACCGACGTGAGTCGCGCGGTGTTGCCCTCCAGGATGTAGACGGCCCGGTACCTGCCGGCTGCCAGTCGCCGAGCCTGCTTGAACAGGCGCCCGTCCCGCATGGACAGCCCGAAATCCCGGACGGTTTTACGCTCGAACAGCAGGCAGTCGTCGGCCAGGTAGTCGCCGGCCTTCAGCCTGCGCACCTCGACATCGGCGTTCGGCAGCGCGCGCAGATGCTTCAGCACCGGCGCAGTCTGTTCCCGGTCATCGACCACGATCTGGGTGCGCACGAATACGTCCTCCTTTTTCTTTTCAACCACGAAAAGCACGAAAGACACGAAAAAGTGTGATGTGTCCTCCAGTCTTCGCGGCCAGTCTGACATCGCGGCTCATCTATCGTCTTCTCCTTTCGTGCTTTTCGTGTATTTCGTGGTTCCAGGTTCTCTCTTGGGCCGGCGTTTGGCGCCCGGCTACCGTCGCATCAGCGTAGCATGGACAGCCAACTTGTGAATCCGGAACTTTGTCGTTTACCTGATGGGCGGTTTCCTCTAGTATCACGGCTCCGCCAGCGATGATATTGCGCGGCGGAGCTGTGTATACGGGAGGGCTCCTGATGATCGACAGAGGCGATTTCGAACTTGTTGCACCGGGTATCCGGCCGCCGCTGGATCCCGGGTTTCGACCCGCCGTGCTGGCGGACCGCGCGTTCGAGAAGAAGGCCGAAGCCGCGGGCGTCGAACGCTTGGTCGTCGCGGTGGAGGCGGAAAGCGGCACGGTATCGACATTCGAGACGGCGGTGTTGCCGGCGGACCATCCGGAGGCAAGCGGGAACCTGTTCTATGTCGAGCGGCTCGTGAAATTTCTGCTGTGGCAGCGTGGCGGCTGGCGGATCGTGATCGGCGGGCCCGAAGCGCTTGGCAAGCAGATCCAGGCCATGTACGCCGCAGACGGCCCGCGCGCGTTTGACGCCGAGTTGATGGGCGGAGTCTACGAGAAGCCGTTCACGGTCGATGTCGTCGGCCCCGAGAATGTGCCCGCACCGTCCGAGAACCCGCGCCCGCTCGGCCGGCATCTGGACGGGTGCCGAATCGGGTTCGATCTGGGCGCGAGCGATCACAAGATTTCGGCGGTCATCGACGGGGAAGCCGTGTTCAGCGACGAGATCGTCTGGGACCCGAAACCGCAGACGGATCCGGACTATCACCGTTCGCGCATCGCGGCGGCGCTCAAACTGGCGGGCGAGCATATGCCGCGGGTCGACGCGATCGGCGGGTCGTCGGCGGGTATCTACATCAACAACCGTGTGCGCGTCGCGTCGCTGTTCCGCGGCGTGCCCAAGGACCAATTCGATTCGCGGGTCCGCGACATGTTTCTGGAGTTGCAGAAGGAATGGGACGGGATCCCGTTCGAAGTGATCAACGACGGGGAGGTCACCGCGCTGGCCGGCTCGATGTCGTTGGAAACGAACAAGATTCTGGGCGTTGCGATGGGCTCGAGCGAGGCGGCCGGCTATGTGGACGGGCACGGGAATGTGAAGGGCTGGCTCGACGAGTTGGCGTTTGCGCCCGTCGACTACAGCCCGGACGCGCCCGTCGACGAATGGTCGGGCGACAAGGGCTGCGGCGTGAGCTATTTCAACCAGGTTGGCGTGAACCGGTTTGCCGAACTGGCCGGGATCGAGCTGGACGCGGACAAGGGTTTGCCGGAACGGCTCAAGGACGTGCAGGCGCTGATGGAACAGGGCGATGAGAAAGCGAAAGCCGTATTCGAGAGTATCGGCGTGTGTTTCGGCTACGCGATCGCGCACTATGACCGGTTCTACGATTTCGAGAACCTGCTCGTGCTCGGCCGCGTGACGAGCGGGGCTGGTGGCGATCTGATCGTGAAGAGCTCCGAACACGTGCTGAAGGAGGAATTTCCGGAGTTGGCCGAGAAGATCGCGATCCGCGTGCCGGACGAGAAGAGCCGGCGGGTAGGGCAGGCGATCGCGGCCGCGAGTTTGCCGCAGATTGAAACTTGAAACTTGGAATTTCGAACTTGGGAAAGGCGAGTCGATGCAACTCAAGAACACGGACGCAGAAGTGTTTGTTCCGGACAACACGCCGGAGCAGGAGGCGATCGCGCGCACGACGCACATGGCGGTCGGCGCGCATCCGGACGACCTGGAGATCATGGCGCCGAACCTGATTCTGGACTGCTACAACCGGACAGACCAGTGGTTTTGCGGTGTTGTCACCACGAACGGGGCGGGCAGCCCGCGCAGCAATCTGTACGCCGATTATACGGACGAGCAGATGATGGTCGTGCGGCGCGGCGAGCAGAAGAAGGCGGCGGTCGTCGGCGAGTACGGCGCACTCGCGATGTTGAACTACACGAGTGCACAGGTCAAGGATCCCGGGACGACCGATGTCGTGGCGGACATCAAGGCGTTGCTGCTCGCGGCGTGTCCGAAGGTGCTCGGTACGCACAACCTGGCCGACAAGCACCCGACGCATGTCGCAACGGCGATTCGGACGATCCAGACTGTGCGCGAACTGCCCGAGGACGCGCGGCCCGAGAAGGTCTACGGGTTCGAGGTCTGGCGCGGCATGGACTGGATCCCGGACGAGGAGGCGGTCACGTTCGGTGTCTCGCAGCGCGACAATATCTCGTCGGCACTGGTCGGGCTGTACGACTCGCAGATCAGCGGCGGGAAACGCTACGACCTGGCCACGGCCGGCCGGCGCAGGGAGCGCGCGACCTATCTGGCGTCGCACGGCACGGACACCGACGAGCTGCTCACGCTGGCCATGGACCTGACCCCCTTGGTCACGGACCCGTCGCTGGACATCGCCGACTACGTGACCGGCTACATCGACCGGTTCAAGGCCAGCGTCGCCGAGCATATCAGCGCCGCGCTCGGCTGAGCGCGGCGTGAGCGACGGTGCCTCGGGGTGCGCCACGCATTTCTTGAGAAAAAAGGGCGGCCATTTCACGCCATCTGCGGGCTTCCCGCGGCTGCCCCCGCACGAGAGTGCAGCGGCAGCCACGGCGCGCCCACATCTGCCGGGGCCTGAACGCGTTTGTTCGGAGCTCCGGCGTTTATGTTCTCGCCTCCGCGGGTCTTGCCCCCGGGGGGCGACGACTGTACAACAAGCGCCGCCACAAAACAAAACCCTCTCCCCCCTCCCTTCCCGCCGCGCTCCCGCGCGGCGGGAAGGGAGGGTTCTTTTGGGTAGTCCGCGCGCTAGCTTCTCAATCATGGCTCCGCGGGGGCAAGCCCCGCGGTGGCCTCTCCGAGCCGTTGGTCTGTGATCCTCCGAATCTGCGATCTATGCGATCTTTCGCGGCTATTCTTCCGCTGTTTGGTTGCGGCTACGCCGCGTTGGGCGCTCCGTGGTTTGTCCCCCTCTTGGTCACAGGTAGAGCGTGCGGCGGAGGGTG
>Ga0272441_10004392_pt1 | contig 25598 bp, 16 predicted proteins | sample SSMProp6N_FD_193582 | JGI IMG/M metagenome (GOLD analysis project Ga0272441, IMG submission 193582) | Marine sediment archaeal communities from Little Sippewissett salt marsh, Falmouth, MA, United States - SSM-Prop-6N | ecosystem: Environmental > Aquatic > Marine > Wetlands > Sediment ...
CGGTTCTCATACGATTACTCTTACTGTAACCGACAATGAAGGTCTGACCGACACTGATACGGTTACTGTTATTGTAAATCAGCTTCCTGTAGCTCAGGCCGGCATGGATCAAATAGTGTCCGATACTGATATAAACGGCACTGAGGTAATCACTCTCAATGGCTCTGCCTCTGCCGATCCGGACGGTGCTATTCAAACTTATTCCTGGACCGAAGGTGCCGCCCAGATTGCCGCCGGTCCCAACCCCACCATCTCTCTTGCCGTGGGTACCCATACCATCAGTTTAACTGTTACCGACAATCACGGTGCTTCCGCCACTGATACGGTTTCTATTAGAATAAATCAGTCTCCTGTTGCAGATGCCGGCGAGGATCAAACCCTTACTGACGAGGATGATAACGGCACCGAGAGCGTCTCCTTGGACGCTTCTGCTTCCTCCGATCCCGACGGTACGATTACCAGTTATCTTTGGTTCAAGGGAGCGCAGTATTTGGGTAACGGTCAAACCCTTACTGTGTCTTTGACTGCCGGCTCTCATACCCTCATGCTTATTGTTGCTGACAATAATGGATTCGTAGCTACTGATACTGTAACCATCAGGATTAACCAGCTTAATAACCAGGCACCTGTTGCTGACGCCGGGGACGACCTTATCGCCCTTGATTCCGACACCAACGGTAACGAACCGATCACTTTGGATGGATCGGGCTCAAACGATCCGGACGGGACAATTGTCAGCTACGTCTGGACCGAAGGGGCTACCCAGATTGCTACCGGTTCTGTGGCAAACCTCAACTTATTGAATGGCGAGCATGTAATTACTCTTACTGCTACGGATGATGATGGCTTGACAGCTTCTGATACCATAACTGTTACCGTCAATCAACTGCCTGTCGCCCGGGCGGGATCTGATCAGGCTCTTATCGACAATGATAAAAACGGCACCGAAGAAGTATTTTTGGATGCTTCCGCCTCTACCGATCCTGACGGCACTCTAAGTGATTATCTGTGGTTCGAAGGTGGTACCCAGATTGCCTCGGGTGTTACCACGACCGTTACCTTAGATCTCAGAAGTCACGCTATCACCCTTCGGGTTGTGGATAATCACGGCGGCATGGCTACCGATGGCGTATCGGTCAGCATAACCGCTCCTGAAAATCAGCCTCCCACTGCTAATGCCGGAACTGATCGGGTCGTAACTGACTCTGACCTCGATGGTAGTGAAGCGGTTTCTCTAAACGGCTCTGCTTCTACCGATTCGGACGGTACCATACAAAGTTACGTATGGACTGAAAATGCCACCCAAATTGCCACCGGTGTATCCCCCTCTGCAACTCTCACCCAGGGATTGCACACCATTACCTTGACGGTGACCGACGATGGTGGCCTCACCGCCACCGATACCGTCACCGTGCGGGTCAACATTCCGCCCACCGCCCAGGCCGGCCCCGATCAGGTTATTCCTGATGTAGATAAAGACGGCAGTGAGCCGGTCACCCTTAGTAGTACCGGCACTAGTGATTCTGATGGTGTTATCGCCCAATACCTTTGGAAGGAAGCCTCTACTGTACTTGCTTCTGGGCCCAATCCTACTGTGAACTTGCCTCTTGGCCTTCACACCATTAGCCTTACCGTTACCGACAACTTTGGCGGTTCTGCCACGGATATTGTCCTGGTCGATGTCCGCGTTGCCTCAGATATTAACGAAACTGATACCTTCGCTCCTGAGGTTACGAATTGTTCTCCGGCTCCGGAATCCATTCAGGCGCCGCTCAATAGCTTGGTAGTTTTACATGTTGTTGATTCTGGTTCCGGTGTCGATTCGGATTCTGTGCAGATTCTTATGGACGATAAAGTAATTTATCAAGGTCCTGCTGCCAGTTACAAGAGTAACTATGGTCGCTGTAAACGCAGAGGTACCCAGGCAGACTATCAATATACCTTCCAATCTGATACTTTATTTGCTTTTGATGAAACCGTTAATATCACCGTTTCAGCCCACGATGAGGTTGGTAATGTGATGTCCGGGCGTAAGTATTCCTTCAAGACCGTAATGCGTACCTTTGGTGGTGATACGGTCATAGATTCCGAAACTTCCGCTTTGGATTCAACTACGGAACCCTTGACTGAAACTGGCCTCGACATTACCCGCGACAATCCTGTTACCGTAACGGATAGTCTGGGTAATATTTGGATTGCCTGGGAAGCTGGCCTGGATGGGGCCCGAAACATTTATCTGGCTCAAATGCCTCTGGGCTCATCTTTCTTTGAAACACGCGTATGCGTCGCCGACGATCCGCATGATCAGTGTAATCCCTCGCTGGCTGTGGATGGTAATGACAGGTTACATTTGACCTGGCAGGATAATCGCCGTGGTAACTGGGACGTCTATTATTCCTGCTCTGATGATGGCATAAACTTCTCGGCCCCGGTACTCGTGGACGATTCTGGTGCTGCTCAGATTACTCCTGCTATCGCTGTTGACAATCTTCTTCCCCAACAGGTTCATATCACCTGGCAGGACAATCGCTGGGGCAATCAGGATATCTATCTGGCCTCTTCTTCTGACAACTTTGCCACCAAGACCATCAAAGCCCTGACCACTAATGCCTCCGACCAGACCCAACCGGTTATTGCTGTTGATATTGATAACGTAGCCTATGTGTTCTGGACCACTCAGGCGGCTAACGGTTCTACCGATATATATGGCGCCTCATTGACTGGTGATTCCTGGGCCTACGCACCCATTGTAAATAATACTGCTAATCAATCCCAGCCTGCTCTTGCCGTAGAGCCTCAGACCAACCACTTGCACATATTATGGGTGGATGATTCCCGCGGTAATCTTGACATCTTTTATGCCGCCACCTCTGGCGGTTTACCTGCTGAACCTCTCATCGGTATTAATATTGTGGACGATAATTCTTCCGCCGATCAGGTTCATCCCGCTTTGATCGCTCGTCTAAACGATGATGACGTTCTGAAGATATTCACCTGTTGGCAGGATGACCGTAATGTTCTCAGCCTCAGTCCTGATGACACGGACATTTACTTTGCCGAATCGGACGAAGGTTTTGGCACTAATATCCTGGTAACGGATAATGATCCTTCCAATTCCGCTCAATACCATCCGGCGCTTGGATTGAACTCTCAGGGACATCCCTACCTTATTTGGATCGATACTCGCAGCGGCACTCCCGGGATTCGTTGTGTAGGTACCACCTTGATCAATCCCCAGCCCTTGGCCTCAGCGCTTATTGAAGCTGCCGCCGGTGGAGTTGTCGGTACTGTTGACGATTGGCAGCAGATGGATAGCGCTGATGATATCCACCTGGAAATCCCCGCCGGAGCCCTTTGGGAGGATGTTGAGGTCACCATCTCTCGCGTGGACAACCCGCCCACTTCTTCACCTCTGACGGCCCTGGATGTTATCGCCCGCTACGAGTTTGGCCCCAGTAGTGCTATGGAATTTGCCAAATCAGTTATTATCACCATCCCCTACTTGGTGGACGAAGTTGGTGATGAAACTGTATTCTGGTACAACACCCAGACCGGCGAATATAGTCAATCTGGTATCTCGAATATCGAACGGGTTGAATTTTCTCCCACCTTGCACGGAATTCGTTATAAGACTACTCACTTTACCGAGTATGTAATTGCTCAGGAAGTGGAAGATCAATCAGTAAGCTTCTTTGCCGGTGGAAGCAGTGGTGGCTGCTCGCTTTCCGGTATCCCGGATTCCCATGGTGTTGACATCTTAGGATTTTCTTTGCCTTATGTGGCCCTTATCTTTGTGTTCTTGGCCCTTAAGCTGCGCGACTCTCGCTCCAGAAAATCAAAACCCGTGAATATAAAAGTTTAAGTTCCGTTGGAAATATATATAGACAACAAAGCAGCGCCGGTTGGTTTTTGCCTCCGCCGGTTCCTTACTCATCGCCTTACCGAGTTGATCTTGGTTGTATGCGCCGCTGCCTGTCTGCTTAAATTTTTAAGTGGTATTTCTTTCGGCTGCCTTTCCTGGCTGATTTTCCCCGCCGGGTTGGTCCTTGCCTCAGTGTTGCCTTCCACTCTCCGCGCCCTCAAAATCCGCCAGGTTTCCTCTTTGCAGCACGATCTGGCGTGTGTCCTGGGCCTGCATCTAAATCATTGGCGGTATTCATTTTTGCTTTTGTCTCTGACCTGCCTGGTACTTTTTCCCCTGTTGATGGGGTTGTTTTGGCTTTTAACGGTGTTTGGTTTGACAATTCCTCTTGTCCCTGTTGTCCAAAAGGGTACCTGGCTTACCTGGATTTTATACCAGTTGCTCTACGTTGCCGTAGCCGAAGAGATTTTTTTTCGCGGTTTCATCTTGGGCAACCTTCTTCGCCTTCGCCCCTACGGTTTTTCTTCCTGCCCGTGGAGATGGCAGATGATAGTCGTCCTGATCTCAGCGTCGATCTTTGCCCTGATCCATGTATTCCTGTCGGAAAATCTGTTATCGGGCCTGACCTTTTTCCCGGGCCTGATCCTGGGTTGGTTATTTGTTCGGACTCGGTCTTTATTGGCTCCTATATTATTCCATGCCCTGGCTAATATTTTTTATGCCCTTTTGCCTTTGATCCTGACCTGAATAGCGACCGATAATATTTCCCCTTTCAATTCCTTTTTCCCGATATGACGTTATCCGTAATAATCTGTCGGTATGTTTCTATTGCTCTCAAGTACCCCTAATCCCCTGGCGATAACATATTTGTAGAGACAGTATATCCACGGACTAAGGAACGACCTTTTGAGCATTCGTAAAACATTACTGGTAACGAATTTGGCCCTGATTCTGGTCTTGGGTTTCTCCTTGGCCAAGGCACTGTTCTGGAATTATCTACCCCATAAAACTTTGGCTCAGGACCCCTCGACCGATAACAAAAATCTATCCGGTGATTCTACTCCTTCTCTGCGCCCCTCGCAGCTTAATTATGATGATATCCTCAGGCGCAATTTGTTTGCTGCCGCTGACTCTTCAGCCCAGGCTTTGGCCTCCCCCTCCGGCCACCAGTCTCCAATCAATACTCAGGACGACTGGGACCTGAATCTTATCTTGCAGGGCACCATTGCCGGCCCTCCTTCTGTGGCCCGCGCCATTATCGAAGACCCTGCCACCAAACAAACCAGCCATTATAAAATCGGCACCACCATTGCTGGTGCCCGTTTGTTGGCCATCGAAGAAGATTCTGTAATTTTCTCCTGCAGGGGGCGCAAAAAAGTGTTGCATATCAACACCCAGACTTCTCCCACGAAAGCCATTCCCAAAACAGATAGTCAAAGCGCCAAAGCTTCAGCCTCGGCCGCCTTACCTGTCAAAAAATCCCAAGGCCCGGCCCAGTTACGCAATGAAATTGTGGAGGATTTCCTCAATAATGCCTCGATTGATACTTATCTCATAAAGGGCCAGCCCGAAGGACTTCTCATCCGTGACCTCGACAAGGTAAAAGCCAAAGATTTCCTGGGACTGAAAAACAATGATGTAATCCGGATGATTAATGGTCAAAAGCTGACCAGCAAACAAAAAGCCTTTCAGGTCTTCAAAAAAGCCCGCACGCAGCCGAATTTGGAAATCGAATATCTCCGCGACGACAAACCCAATACTTTATCTTTTTCTCTGGACTAGAGCCTACACAGATGATTACTTATAAATTGGATTATATGACCAGGTTGACCAGGCCGCTCTGGCTCGGTAGTACAATCTTGCGCATAATTATTTTGATTGCTTTACTGATTTGTATTCTTGCCTCTGGTTGTTCTAAAAAGAAACCAGCTCTTTCCGGTCCGCCAGATACTACCGCTGCTGAAATCTCGGCCGCTGAGTTAACTCAACCCTCCCCCGACGAACCGGAACCTCTTAAAACTCAGTCAATCTCAGCACCTCAGCCTGATTCCTTAGCGGTTTCATCTTCCCGCCTTACTCCTGGTTTAACCGGCACCCCCGCATCATCTCCTCACCAAAAGAATATCCGGAATCCTGTTGATATTACTTTGCCTGTTAAGGATTCTGCCCCTATAACTCGCCCGTACGATTCAACCTCAGTTGTTTCCCCAACTGAAGCTCAAAATATATCAAAAACGGATAATGATGTTATGCAGGCCCATCCTGTAGCAACCCTCCAGACAACTTCGATAAGCCGTAAGATTGCTTCTCCTTCTGCTCCTCTTATCGAGGATGTAACTACCACCCTGCCTGCTCTTAATGATCCCTGCCTGGCCGATCAGTTGATTACCATCAATTTTGACCAGGTCGATATCCCTGCCATCATCAAAACCGTCAGTGATATAACCGGAATCAATTTTATTGTCGATCCTGCGATCACCGGTTCTGTTACCGTTCATTCTCCCACCCGCATACGCCTGGGTGATTTATATAATTATTTGGAATCGATTATTGAAGTTAAGGGTTTCGCCGCCGTCCCCGCCGCCGATCATGTCAAGATCGTCCCCCGCGCCGATGTGGCCAAACACAATCCTCCCCTCCGTATTGGCGGCGATCCCGACCGGATCCCCCAGAATGATTCCATTGCCACCCAGATCATTCCCATAAAATTCGCCGATGCTGCTGAAATTGGCAACATCCTTTCTGCTCGTATGCCCTCCGCTGCCGAACTGTCTGTGTATTCACCCACCAATACCATCCTTATCACCGGTACTTCCTCCAACATCCATCACTTGGCCTGTATTATTCAGCAGTTGGATGTCCCTGGCGCCCAGAAGGAGGTTACAGTCATTTACCTCAAGTATGCCTCCGCCAAAATACTGAGCACTCAGATAACTGAAATCATGGAGAAAGACAGCTCTGCCTCTCGCGCTCGGCGTAATCCCCAAACTCCGCAACTGCAAAGCAATCTCCAGATCCAGCCTGACGAAAGAACAAATTCTCTGGTGATCACCGCCTCGCGTCAGGATACTGATATGATTAAGGAGCTTGTCCTCCGTCTGGATATCGAACGGCCCGTTGGTACGGATACTGTTCACGTAATATATCTTAAGAATGCCCAGGCCGAGGAGGTCGCCAAGGCGCTCACGCCCATCCTGGCCCACTTAAACACTCCCTCCCCGACCAATTCTCAGCAGTCCCAGGTGCTTATTAATCCCGAACCCGGCACCAACTCATTAATCGTCAACGCCACCGCCCAGGACTTCGAGGTCCTCGCCGGCATAATTGAAAAACTCGACATCGTTCGTGAACAGGTCCTCGTGGAACTGCTCATTGTCGATATCCGTGAGGAGGATCTCCAGGAGATCGGTATCGACTGGGCCACGCTCGACCAGGCCGTCTCCGACAGTGTCCGCTACTTTGCCAGTACCGACTTTGGCATCCGCGACGCCCTTATCACCGGCGATCTCGGTGGTCTTGCCGTCGGTGCCTATAAAGAAGTTGCCGGTAATGTGCAAATCGGTGCCATCCTCCAGGCCCTGCAGAAACAATCTGCCGTGAACATCCTCTCCACACCGCATGTGGTGACTTCTAACCACCGCAAGGCCCTTATCCTCGTCGGCGACAACGTCCCCTACGTGGAAAATTCCCGCATCACCGAAACCGATCCCAGTACTCCCACGGTCGTCAAGACCTTTGTCTATAAAGACGTTGGTATTTCCCTCAACATAACTCCCCACATTTCTCAGGGCGGCCTGATTCGTCTGGAGATCGACAGTGAATTCACTCAGTTAATCGACAGTGTCACCGGTGCTTCCCCTGATACACCTACCACTGCCAAGCGTCAGGTCCAGACCGAGGTCTCCATGGCCGATGGTGCCACCATTGTCATCGGCGGCCTCATTCGCGACGACAAGATTACCTATGAGCATAAAATCCCCCTGGTTGGTGATATCCCCTTGCTCGGTGAGTTATTTAAATACAAACGTGACCGGCTGCAGAAGACCAATTTATTGCTCTTTATCACCCCCCATATTATGAGTGGCCCTCCGGAGATGGCCGATATTACCCGCCAGAAACAGCGCCAGATACCCCGCCCAATACAGGATCACCTTAATGGCACAAAACTTAAGGGCACCTGGCGCAATGAATATTAAATTAGAAAACCAAACAAAACCATGTCATTCCCGCGAAGGCGGGAATCCAGCCTTTTGAAAAAAGGTTTTATAGGAGACTTGCACAACTAAATCGCCATGCGGACCGAATCAATTGGACAGATATTGTTAAAGGAGACTGACCTTTCCGCCGAGCAGTTGGACCATGCCCTGCACCTGCAGAAAACCCGCCGGCCCTATGGCGAAATCGGTCAGATCCTTATTGAGAAGGGTTTCATTACCCCTGCCCAGCTTTGCAGGGGGTTGGCCCGGCAGTGGGACATTCCCTATTTGGAAACCATCTCCCCCGACTTGCTCTCTGCCGAGCTGCTCAAAGATCTGCCCTTGGAATTCTTGAAAAAGCATTGCCTTCTCCCCCTCAAAGATAGCAACCAGCGCATCACTATTGCCCTGGCCGACCCGCTCAACATGGAGGCCTACGATGCCGTACAAAATCGCCTAGGCTGCTATTGTCCACGCGTAGTATCTTCCCCCACCCAGATCGAGCAGGCCATCAGCCGCTGCTACTATCGCAATCTCGAGCAGGACAGCTCGGATGAAACCGAACCCTCCGAACAAAAATCTGACGATTCCCCTGCTTCCAACATCATGGCCCAGGCCCCTCAGGAGGACCTGCTCGCCATCAATACCGGCAAACAGGCCCCGATCGTCAAAATGGTCAACAATATTCTCTTTCAGGCCGTCAATCATCGTTCCAGTGACATTCACATCGAGCCTTATGAAGATGAAGTCAAGGTTCGCTTTCGTATTGATGGTGTCTTGCATGACATCTTCACCCCGCCTCGCGAGCAGATTGACGCCCTTATCTCTCGTCTGAAAATCATGGCCAACCTCAATATTGCCGAGCGCCGTCTCCCCCAGGACGGTCAAAGCCGCATCAAGATCGGCTCCCAGGAGTTGGACATACGAGTCTCTATCATCCCGACTGCTGGCGGCGAGCGCGTAGTCTTAAGGCTCCTCGACAAGGGTGGACCCGGCCTGACCCTCGAACAGATCGGCTTCGCTCCCGACATCAATAATAGCTTCCAGAACCTTATTACCTCCCCTCACGGCATCATCCTTTTAACCGGTCCTACCGGCAGTGGCAAAACCACCACTCTTTATTGTGCCGTCAACGAACTAAATACCAATGAGCTTAATATCCTTACCGTCGAGGATCCCATCGAATACCATCTACCAGGAATCGGCCAGATGCAGGTCAAGCCCAAGATAAACCTCACCTTTGCCAATTGTCTCCGTCACATCCTTCGCCAGGATCCGGACATAATTATGATTGGTGAGATTCGCGACTTGGAAACCGCCGAGATTGCCGTCCACGCCTCCCTTACTGGCCATCTTGTGCTCAGCACCCTACACACCAACGATTCCGCTTCGGCTGTAACTCGGCTTGTTGATATGGGTATTGAGCCCTATCTAATTTCCTCTTCACTGGTTGCGGTCATGGCCCAGCGCCTCTTGCGCGTAATCTGTCCTCATTGTAAGACCCCTTGTAAGATTGAGGATGATTTACATACTCTCGGCGGATTTCATGTACAGAATTATGATGATCTGCAATTTTACACCGGTGCCGGTTGTCCCCAATGTCTCCAGACTGGTTATCTTGGCCGAACCGGCATATTCGAACTGCTCATCATGGACGAGGACATTAAGGAATTAATTGCTCGCCGCGCTCCTTCACATATTATTAAAAACATCGCTTTGAAAAAGGGTATGCGTACTCTTCGTGACGACGGACTCCGCCAGGCCCGCAGCGGCTTCACCACCCTGGCTGAAGTTTTAAGAGTAACCCAGGACACTATCACTCCGGACGTGAGGACCACCGAACATGTCGGCATCTGACAATCACAACCGAATTCAAACTGATAGCGAACAGCTCGTCACTTTCTTGGGACCGGCTCCTTCAGATCTCGATCAAGATAATGATCTGGACATGCTCCCGGATGAACAGGGTTTCCCATTTACCGCCTCGCTTTACCCCTCCGCACCAGACCCTCTTGAGCATAACGAGTTGCAGCCTGATTCCAGGCTGTCCGACGATGATAAAATCACCGGTTTTATCCGCATCCGGACCAAAGACCTCTGCGTCATTACCCGGCAGTTGGCTTCCCTTTTACAGGCGGGTCTGGCCCTGGTCCCTGCCCTTATGGCTCTGGTCGAACAGCTAGAATCTGTGGGCAAAAATTCCCGCTCTGTGTTTTTAGCACGCATCTTTCGCCAAATCGCCGACCGGGTAAACTCCGGCTCCTCTCTCGCCGATGCCCTTCGCCACTATCCCCGGGTTTTTTCCAATCTCTATGTCAACATGGTCCGTGCCGGCCAGGCCGGAGGCACTCTCGAGGATGTCCTGCTCAAACTTACTGAAATGCTCGAAAAGCGCGCCCGGTTAACCGCTCGCCTCCAGGCCGCTCTCGTATATCCTGTTATCATGATCATTGCCGCCTTCTCGGTAGTAATTTTCCTGATGGCCTTTGTCGTCCCCGGCATCACCGACATATTTGTCCAGATGAACCGCTCGCTCCCCTGGCCCACCACTTTACTGATGGGCGTTTGTGCTTTTATCAGAAACTACCTTTGGCTCCTGGCCCTGATTATTGTCGCCCTTGTTGTTGCAGTTTCCGCCTATCTGAAAACTCCCGGCGCTAAAATGAACTGGGACCGCTGGAAGTTAAAGTTGCCATATCTTGGTGCCGTATTGTTAAAAATCGAAATGATTCGTTTGACCCGCACCCTGGGTATCATGCTCACCAGTGGAATTTCTATTCTGGACGCCTTGCAGATTGTCAAGGGTGTGGTACAAAATCGTTATATCTGTGCCTCTCTGGAAAATATCCACGATGACCTCGGCCGCGGCCACTCCCTCGCCCAGGCCGTCCGCCAGACAGCCCTGTTCCCGCCCATCCTAATCCATACCCTCGCCGTTGGCCAGATGAGTGGCTCCCTGGAACAGCAATTGCTCAATCTGGCCGAGGGATATGATGAAGAAATTAATGTCACTGTCCGCTCCCTGACCGCTCTGCTCGAGCCGGTCATCTTATTGTTTATGGGACTGGTGGTCGGCTTTATCGTTTTGGCAACTTTGTTACCCATTTTCGAAATCAACCAAATGTTATGATCAGGAGAGAAAACAATCATGCACAAGAGCAAAATCAAATACAATAAAAACAGAGCCTTCACCTTATTGGAGCTTATGGTCGTAATTGTGATCCTGGGCCTTTTGGCCACCGTTGTCATGCCCCGCCTTCTCGATCGTCCCGAAAAGGCTCGTCGCACCAAGGCTCAGGTGGAGATCGCCAACCTCCAGGCCACGCTCGGCCTGTTCAAAATTGATACCGGCCGCTACCCCACTACCACTGAAGGGCTCGCCGCCCTGGTCACCGATCCCGGTATTGACGGCTATAATAAGGACGGATACCTCGATAAACTTCCCCTGGATCCTTGGGGGCGTCCCTATGTTTATCTCTGTCCCGGCATACACAGCAAGGATTACGATTTAATATCCTTTGGTAAAGATGGCGAAAGCGGTGGAACCGGCTACGATGCCGACATCCAAAGCTGGAACCTAGACGGTAAATCCTGACCTCATATACCTTGTAGCGTGGCCCTTGCCCCGCCATCTTCCTTGTCCTCAAGGACGGATGATAGCCATAGTGTAAGACGCCCCTCGCCGGTTTCTTTGTCCCATAGGGACTAGCTAACGATAATAGCTATAGGGTAAGGCACGCCTAGCCGGTTTCTTTGTCCCTTAGGGACTAATGATAATAGCCCAGCGTTTTAACGCTGGGAAAACGATCTTTCATTTATCTTTAGTCCCGTAGGGACGACTGATATGTAATTATGATATTCTTAAAATTGTAACTAAATCTTACTATTGATGTATATGTCAAATTCACCTAGAAAAGCCTTTACTCTCATTGAAGCCCTCGCTGCCCTGGCCGTTGTGGCCATAGCGCTGTTGGCCCTGATCCGTCTGAGCCTCACTAATATTCGGATCGCCGACCGCTCCACTGCTGCCACCCAGGCAGCTCTGTTGGCCCAGGAAAAAATGGATCTTATCCTGGCCCAGGGCTTCCCCGAGCCTGCCGCCGCCTCAGGCACCCTCGATCGTGACAACCGCTCCTGGCAATGGCAGATATGCGTTAGCAATTTTGCTCTGCCCCATGCCCACCAAAATGACTATGCCCCGCTTCGCCGCGTTGATGTCAACATTCGCTGGAACGAGGGCTCAGACGATAGAAATTTTAAACTCACCACCTATGTTACCAATAGAATGTAAAAATCACAGACACGGTTTCACCTTGCTCGAAATTATTATCGCCTTGGTGATCGTGCTTATTATTTTCTCGGTTGTGTACGGCACCTATTTTGCCGCCAACCATTCCGCCCGGAGATGTAACGATAAAATCTCTCTTGCTTTTCAGGCCCGTTCCCTCTTGACCAAGATAGCCTATCAGCTTCGCTCTGCCTACCTCAGCCCGGACCTGTTAAACGCCTCCGAAAATATTTCTGTTTTGTCGGCCCCTGATGATACTCCTCGATATTTCACCGGCTGCTCTCAGTCCCAGGACGGCATCATCCTCCACTTTCTCACTACCGGCGGCTTATTCAACAATCAGCTCGCCCCTCACGGCCCCTTCGAGGTGGCCTACCGATATGATCCTTCCCGGTCTTGCTTGTATTATTGCCAGCAAATATATCCTCCTCAATCTTTACCTGAAAAACACCCGGGGCTGAATATAACCGCTCAAACTCCTGATTGGTTCCCCCTTGCCCAAAACTTAAGTAATCTTGAGCTATCTTTTTATGATGGTATTAAATGGCACAACAATTGGCTCGAACGCAAAAAAAACAATCTTCCTCAGGCCGTAAAGATTATCATTACCTTCTCAAACTACAATGCTTCTCCTGAAATATATAGTACTATAATTTATCTGCCTTGTTCCCAAAACCCCTCAGCCCTGCAAATCCTTGGCCCAGATAAGTAGGACGGGCTTTAGCCTATGCGGACAATTGAATCATGATTTTACATTCTGCCAAAACTCGATCTTCCGGATTCGTCCTCATTACCGTCTTGTTGGTCGTTGTACTTTTGACGGCACTTTTGTTACAGTACAATTACGCCTCCCGTACCCAGCTCCGCTCTACCGACAGTTACACGCAGCGCTTGCGGGCCCAGAATTGCGCCCACGCCGGATTAAACATTGCCCTGGCTGCCCTCAAACAAAATCCTGATCTGCTTACGAACCTGACCCTCCGTCGTATGTTGCAGGAAACTTTGTTATATGAAGTTGGTTACGGTACTTGTAATTTGACTGTAACCGCCGAAAACGGCAAACTCAATATCAACTTCCTCAAAACCTCCACCGCCTCTCCCGACCGCATCCGTATCGATCAATTACTTCGTTTGATTGATCTATATAATCAACAAACCCCTGATTCATCTGATCTCGATTATGGTTTGGTCCCCGCCCTTATCGATTGGACCGATGCCGACAATCAGGTCACCGTCCTGCCTTTTGTCAGTCGCGGCAGCATCGGCGCCGAATCCAGATATTATGAAAATACTTCCCTGCCCTGTAAATGTCCCAATCGCTCCCTCTCCATCTTGGACGAATCTCTTTTTGTCCGGGGCCTGACCCCGCAGACTCTGTACGGCTCATCTGCTTCCGATAATGATTCGACCGCTCCTCGCCCCCTTGCCGATTATCTGACTGTCCATGGCGACGGCAAAATTGACATTAATACTGCCCCGGCTTTGGTCCTGCAATCTCTATCCGAGCGTATCACTCCCACTCTGACCCGCCTGATCATCCAGAGACGCCAGACCAAACCTTTTAACAGTATTGCCGAATTACAGAATTTCCCTGGTTTTCCGTCTCTACCCTCGCTTGCTCTCCAGGATTATCTAACTACTCAACCCCGGATCCGCTTTTTCACCGTCAGGGCCTGCGGTATTATCGGGCTGCAATCTGTTACCATAACCGCTCTGATCAGGACAAACTCAGCCTCCGGAAATGTCGATATTATTTTATATAAGGAGACATAACCGTTTCCCGCGTTCGCTAATGTAGGGTGGGTTTACCCCACTATTTGTTTTAATACTGATTTTTACTAACGATTATGGCCAAAAGAACAATTGGAATTGACCTGAGTTCTTCTCACTTTTATGCCGTCCAGGTCTCACGCACCGCTGGCCGCTTGCACCTGGAGAAGACCTTCAGTTCGCCTCTGCGCCGCTCGACCGACTCACCCGACCAACTGTTAAGCTCTCTTACCACCGAACACGGTTTTGATCGTCGTGCCCCCGTTGCCCTCGCCGCCGATTCGGCTGATCTCTTCTTTCGCAACATCCTTTCCGATTCTTCTGACAAAAAAAGCGGTAAACTTGATTCCCTGCCGCCCGTAAAGGATCATTTCCCCCTTGATCCCAACGATACTATTATCGATCTTTGGCCACACCCTCAGGAGATTAAACACCGTACAGCCACCCTGGTTACCGCTACCGGCCGAAAATCCGCCCGCACTCGCCTGAACGCTTTGAAGCGTACCCACCTGCGTTGTGAATTAATGGATGCTCCTGTTTTCGCCCTGCACACCGCCGTGGTAACCAACCATCCCCAGGACACCGCCGCCCCTTTCCTTATGTTATATTCGGATGGGCTTCATCTCATCCTGGCCCTTGCCGACCGCAAAGATGTTTATACGGTTCGCAATCTTCCCTGTTTATCTACAGCCGCTGATGACGCCGCCGATACCCTCGAAAAGTTCACCGCTTTGATAACCCGCGAGATCGAGCTCTCTTGGCGTTCGATAATGGCTAAGACGATGCCTACTGACACAGTTTTATTCCTGGCTGGCTCGCTTTTTCAGGACCCGGATCTTTTATCTCATCTTCAGGATTCCTTAACTTCTCATCTTATCCCCTTGAATCTAACCTCTCAGTTGACTTCTACCCTCGCTACCGCCACAATTTCCCCTGACCTCGGTATAGCCCAGGGCCTGGCCCTGCGCGCCCTTTCTCCCCGCGACAGCGTTGGCGTCAACTTTATAAAGGCGGATAATCAAAAAGAGATTAAATCCGCCGGCCTGAAAAAACAATTTTTAATTTTAGTTGCCCTTCTTACCCTGCTCGGCGCCATCTCGGTTATCTCTCTTTTTGTCAGACGTAGCCGTTTGGAACACGAATATCTTGGCCTCAAGAACGAAATCAGGACGGTTTTCCGGCAAACCCTTCCCGCCGAGACCACTATTGTGGATGAAATGGCCCAGATGGACACCGCCCTGCACAGCTTACGTCGTGAATATGCCAACCTGGCACCACTTTCCGATAACGCCTGGGACCCATTAACTGTTTTACACACCCTTTTTACCCACACCCCTTCGCAGTTGAAGGTTTCCATAAACAGTATCTCTATTAGCGGTTCTCTGATTAATCTCTCTGCCCAGTGTGATTCTTTTACTGTATTGGAGCAGTGGCGCAGTCATCTGCAGAAAGTCCCTGCCTTTGCCTCCGTCGAAATTAACAATCCCCAGAAGATTCCCGATTCCCACCTGGTTGCTTTTAACGCCCAGCTAACCCTGTACACGGAGAAACCCTGATGCGTTTAACTTCCCGTGAAAAACGCTTATCGTTGATTATGATTATCTTCATCGCCGCCTGGATTTCCTATGCCCTCTTGGTAAAGCCCGCCCGTGCTCGCCTGGAAACCCTCCAGCGTGTCATTCCCGAAAAGGCTGCTCTCCTGCAGGACCTCAAAGCCAAAAGCCACGAATATCTTGCCCTCTCCCAAAGCTTAAATACCCTGCAGACTCAAGTTTCTTCTCAGCCCCCCGATTTCAATCTGCTTTCCTATCTTGAGTCCCTGACCAACAAGCTCAATCTTACCGACAATGTCGTTACCATGCAACCGCAGACCCAGCCCCTCGCCGACGTCTATAACGAAACTATCGTTATACTTGAGCTCAAAGATATCACCCTCAAACAACTGATCGACCTTCTTTCCCGCCTCTCATCTGCCTCTGCGCCCCTGCGTGTCCGTAATCTCAACCTCGATAAAGACCCCGCCTCCCCCCAGCTCCTCGACACCACCCTCCATATCTCCCACCTCACCCTCAAATAATTGCTGGCTCACCGTTTAATCTGCCCGCGACTGCGCGTCAGACTATGCCTCACCTTCGTCCCCATCATATAGGCCCGCATCCCGAAAAACAGCATCCCCAGAACCCCCATAATCGTCGCCATAACTATCATTACAAACACGTATTGGAAAAACGGCATCTTCGCTTTTTCCTTATCGGTGCTGTTGTTATCTGCAGCTGTGTCTTTGACCCCGTCATTATCTCTAGCTATTGGATTGGCTTCGATCATCGTATACGCCAGATACGCCAGCCCCCCCCCAACTATCGCCACTAGCAGCGCCAATAGTATAAACTTCACCAGGGCTCTTCGGTTCTTCTCTCGCTTTGGTCCAATCTCTCTGCGTCTTTTCATAGAAATTATTATAACAATTAACGGTCCTAAATTCTACCCCTAAACCGCTCGGTCTTTGCCATCTTCTCACTCAATTGCCTATATACCTTTTGGCCTCGTCCCTCGCCAACCGGCCTTCATCCTTTTCTTCAGCTTTTTTACTACCCCGGCATATTCCTCTTTATCAATCACGTTGACATTCTCCTCCGGATCCTTTTCATGGTCATATAGTTCCCCTCCTACCCGTCGCCCCGATTTTAGCTGTATCCACTCTGTATATCTATATCTTTTTGTCCGCATGGAATAACCCATTACCATTTTTTCCGGATCATGACACAACAATCCCGGCCGCGGATATTGGCTGAACACCGCACTTTTCCATTCCCTCTCCGGATTCTCAAGTAATGGTTTCAGGCTTACTCCTTCCAACTCTTTCGGCACCGCTAGCTCCGCCAATTCGCACACCGTCGGATAAATATCCACAAACTCCACCAGCTTATTGCAGTGTTGCCCTTTTGTTTTTTGTGTTGGCGCACTTATTATTAGCGGCGCCCTTGTCGCGTTTTCAAAATTAGTATGTTTACACCACAGCCCCTGCTCCCCCAAATGCCATCCATGATCCCCCCACAGCACTATTATCGTATCATCTCGCAGCCCCAGCCGATCCAACTCATCAATCACTCTGCCGATCTGCGCATCGACATAACTCACACACGCATAATAGCCGTGGATCAACCGCCTCGCCAGCTCATCAGGGATAGGACCTTCCTTGGGAATATCAACATATTGCAGCCTTAGCTCTTCCGAATTATGCATCGCTATCGGCGGCACATTGGTTGGCGCCACCGGATTATCCGCCAGTTTTATCTCTGACTCGTCATACATATCCCAATACTTTTTTGGCGCCACAAACGGCAGATGTGGTTTAATAAACCCCACCCCCAGAAAAAACGGTTTATTTTTTAGCTCCCGCAGCCTCCGGATGGCTTTCTCCGCCACCTGCCCGTCGTGCGGGATATTATCCTCTATTTCCGGCGCTTCCGTCGCCAAGCCTTGTACAAAATGATGTGTCCATTCATCTGAATCATCAATTTTTTTCCCTCGGCTAGTTTGATATATCTCCCGCGCAACCTTTACTCCCTCCGGAGAATAATAATAACGAATCGGCCCATACCATTCCGGCACACTCCACGACTGCCGATCCGCCAGTTTTGCATGGGCCTCAAATTGCGGATGAAAGATTTTTCCCATCGATTCGCAGTGATACCCATGATTTTTGAAATACTCCGGCAATGTCACCGCGTTTGGCTTATGTTCCCTGAAATGCGTTACCAGATCATAACATTTTATCGTATCCGGCCGCAGCCCGGTTAACAGACTATTCCGCGACGGCGCACAAACCGCTTCCTGGCAGTAGGCATATTCGAAAAGCATCCCCTCCTGAGCCAGCTTATCTATGTTCGGCGAAATTATCTGCCTTTTTCCATAACACCCCAGCTCCGGCCGCAGATCATCAACCGCTATAAAGAGAACATTCTTTTTCTTCGCTCCTCTCTCAGCAAAATTCTCCCCCGATAATACGCAGGCCATCCCCGCCGCTACCACTCCCATAAAATCACGACGACTATAAAACCTCATTTTATTTTTTTCCTTATGGTATTTTATAAACGCGTACAGGATCATCTTTTTCCTTTAGATTTAAACTCTCTACTTCTTTCACGGCCCTTTTCTTCCAGTCATCTAGTTTTTCATCGAGTGTATGTATAAACTTCTGGCCGGGAAAACCGGGAAAGGTGCCGAATCTTCTTTCCGAAAAATAATTCGTATTATGGCGTACAAAACTTAATCCTTCCCGCCTGGCGCTGGCTTCAAATTTCTGCAGCAATGCCCCATACTCTCCCCCCACAAAATTAAATCCTCTTTCCAGCTTAACATACATCACCGCCAATCTGTCCCGCTGGACTCGCCGCAGTATTTCCTCATTCTCAGCTAGTATTTCAGCTTTATCATACAGGGCCGATGCCTCATCAATAAAATCTTTAGTCAAAAAAGGTGAATCCATAGGATACATATTCCGGTAAACAGGATCACCCATTTTTTTCTTATCACTGGCTGTTTCCCGCAAAAGGGCGTTATATTCGGCTATCGCCGGCGCCGCCTGCCCGAAATATCCCCAGATAAAATCCTGCATCAGCTCCCACTCATCTCTGGCTGGATCCCACATTAGTTTACTGAACACCCACGCCCTCATCAAATCTCTCTCGGTCGCCGGGCATTCATTGCCCGCCTGTTCCATCACCCCTTCCGCCCCGCATTCCGCAAAAAATCTGATGTTATCCGCAATAACATCCATATTTGGATTGGGCGCCACCAAATGGGCAAAATTAGTGGAGTAATCCCAGATGTCCACATGCTCGGATAATTTCTTCCAGCCCCTCAGCGCCTTACTGAAATCTTCATTACCCCTTACCGGTAAAAAAGGATCTTTCCACATCGAATCTCTGTCGGTACAGACCCTGATTGTCACATTTTTTCTTGGCTTCAGTTCTTTAGGAGGTATTTTGGTCTCCAGATATGCCAAAGTTGAGATTAATATCTTTGGATATTTCTTTTCCACCCGCCTGGCCACCTCGTTTACCAGATACAGAAAGTTCGCCGCCTCGGTCTCTTCCTCTTCATTTATCTTTCTGCATTTTTCACAATAACATTTTGCTCCCCCATCCCCTTTGGAAATATCTATTATCTCTGCTTCGGGATTTTCATCCAGATAGACCATTACATTTTCCGCTATTATCTCGGGCAAATCTTCATTCATGGGACACATTTGTCCTTTATTGCGTGTCCCGTCGGCGTTCAACTGAAAATATTCCGGATGCTCGTCGAAATATCTTTCATGAGGTAATAAAAAGGCGGTCGAATGCACAAAAAGGGCGTAATCAATATGTCCGCCCCATTCTTCCGGTATCTCTGCCAGATGGGCATTGGTCCGATTCCGCAACGACCATAAGCCATCAAATGCCACATAATAAAATGGATCACGGTATTTGAAAGGCGGCTTATAACTGCGCGGGATCGGCCTGAACTTTAACGTTCTCTCGTGCGGTATAACGCTATCGCGCCCCGCATACCAGCGGCAGCCCAGATCCTCCTCCAGCAGTGCATACACTGCATTGATCGGCCCGCGTTTGCTTCCCCCCGCCAAAAACAAATCCTCCCCTTTAACTGCTATGACATATCCTTCCTCACCTAATTCTTCTTCCGTTATTGCTAAATTTGCCTCTGCCCGCCTCTTGGTCTTACCTATATTTATTTCTTTCCGGCTGTATTTAGTCGAATCTTTAACCACAGCAAAATCTGCCCCGGTTATTTGATTCAGCCAATAACTCAAGTCCGCCGCCGACTTTTCTTCCTGGCAGGTACTTTGCTTTGGTATTACTATCTTGTAAGATGTTTTTCCCTCTTCTGAAAGTGTAAGCTCCCCCCCCGGCTTCCCTTCGGGCCGCAACGAGTTCCGCCATTCTTTCCACAGGACGGTCTCACCGTATGCATTAAGACAAAAGAACAAAATCCCCAACCAAAACATCAGAAATCCTTCTTGTATTTTACTCTTTGACTGTTTCTTAAATATCACCATGTCTTTTAACCTTTTTTAATCCTTTTTGTAGGATGAATTCTTAACCCATGCGGTGCTTTTTTCTTCGTTACCTTCTGTTCAATTTTCTTTTGTCTTTTATTCCCCTGACCCCCTGTGATACCTGATACTCATGCCGCAACTCTCATGCGATCAACCCTGATATATGACTGGTATCTTCATGCCAGCTCTGGTCCGGGTTAGGTAACCCCGGCGGCCCCATCCGCCGCGGCGTCTTGCGTACCCGCCCGAAGAAATCGTCTATCTCCTCTGGCTTTTCAAAACCGACTGCCATCGTATCCACGCACCCCAGATTAAGCGCATAATCAATGGAAAGGTCCCTCTTTGCCGGCTGATCCCCAAACTCACCTTCCCCGATGATTTTCATCCCCACTACCCCTTTGCCCCGCTCATGCAGTTTTTGTAATACCGCCGCCACCTTTATCGGCGGCCCATCCATCTTGGTCCCGTAAGGATTGATCCTCGCATTTACCGAATCAACCCACGGCTCATCCGCCGCTGCCTCCAGCGCCGCCAGCGCATGACACGAAACCCCGTGTGCCCTGATTACGCCTTTTTTCTTTAACTCCTCCATTACCTTCATCTGCTCTGCGAGTTCTTCCGGCCATTTCCCCGACGTAACACAGTGCAGCAGTACCACATCAATGTAGTCCGTCCCCAGCTCCTTGCAAAACCTCTGGACTAATATATCAGGACTCGGTCTTTCTTTTTCCGGTATCCCTCCCGGCCGCCACCATATTTTCGATACGAACACTAATTTTTCCCGCGGTAGATCCTTCAGCGCCTCCCGCAGATACCCATGCGTTCCATACATATCAGCCATATCAAACCAGCGTATCCCCCGTTCATAGGCCCCGCGCAAAAGTTCTAGAAATTTTTCCTTACCCAGCCGGGTTTGATTTGACTGGCGTTGTCCTCCCCGCATTCCCGTCCCCAGCCCCACTCGCGAAAGCTTTATACCGGTCTTACCCAGCGTCACAATTTTCGCCGGATCATAATACTTACTCCCCGATTGCACCCCACCTTCCAGTTCCGAACCCAGTATCATCCCACCCACCCCTGTTATCGTGGTTGACAGAAATTCCCGCCGTTTCATCTTCATGTCATATCTCCTTTTTACCTTTTCACAGCCAATATCGTAGCGGTTCTTCTTTTTATATATATCTTACCCTATTTCCAAACATAGCTGTAAATCCAGTAATAATAATCGTCGAGTACCCCGTTTTCACTGTCTTCATACTCAACACGTATCTGTATTTGCCCTTTCCCCTTCGTATAATCCGCGGGAATCTCAAAATCGCTCTCCCGCCACCGTATCATCTTGAAAGTTTTATCATAATCGACCATATACCACGGCCGTTCCTTGACTTCTTCCCCCTCCACATATACCCTTGCCGTCTGCCTGTTATTTTCCTTATCAGTCCTCCGCCTGATCTTCACCCCCTGATTGCCCGGATCGATCTTCACCGTAAATTGACTGAACTTGTTATAGCCGGCCCCCTCATCGGTTATCGCCGCCGTCTTCAGTAGCACATTGTTTTTCTCCCCATCATACCAGAACGCCCCGATCTTATTTTTAACCTCTCCCTCCGCCCGGTACTGATGTGCCTCTTCCGACTTCTTATCACCGACATCAAGTTCATCCGTCAGTTTTAGGCTCGCCTTGTCTTTCCCGTAAAAGTAGGTCACACTTTCCTCTCTGCCCACCGTGTACATCCCTTCATGCCCGACCGGCGAGTTCGGCCCGTAACACTGATGACCGTGTTTGATATGATTATGAAAAACATACCAGTCCGGAATATACAGCCGGTATATCAAACCTGCTCCCCCTTGGGCGCTGGCCGCCCCAAAGACCGGATGCGAAATATTTTTCAATCCCCACCCCATATTATGATCATCTTCAAACCCGTCCCCATAGATTGCCGGTGTCCCGCTCCCATCCAGATAAGTCCGCTCATCTTCCTCCATGCACGTATCCCAGCGCGCAATCGTATGGCCCACCACCTGCCCGCAGCCGGTCTTTTCCAGACAGGTATAATCAACCCCCTCTGTCCTGGGAAATTCCTTATGGTACACCGCCTGAAAGTATCCGCACCTGTCTTTTGGATATTGCCCCAACTTATCAGCATAGTTGCCTATCTCAAATTTTAACGTTTTGATTGTCTCACTGCCCTTGTTATAAACTTCAACCTTTGCACATTTCCAGTACGGCATCGGCAGATAACAATACATCGTCCCCTCATCCTGTACCCCGAAAAGTAATGTCTTTATACTTTTTAACCCTGTTCGATACACCCCGAAGAATAGCCCCGCCGGCACCTCAACCTTCGCCTTGGCCTCATCATCAAAATAGATCCGCAGCAGGCAATTATACAGCGTCTCTTCCTTGAACGGCTCCAGTGCTAATTTTATACTTCCTATCACTCCCGGTTTATTCATATCGGCCAGTGTCTTTACCTCCCCGCCGTTTAATATCAGTTTCCCTGCAATCTTTTCACCTGCCTCCCACCCCTTGGGATCCTTCCCGACCTTCTCCCATTCTGAGAGATGTTTTTTTAACACCTCCGGATATATTCCCGACTTCGGCCCCAAATCTTTTGTATATAAATGATAGGTATATTGATACCAGTGCGATCTCCTCTTCGGTATCTTGTTATAAGGCCCCATCCACGGCTTCGGCTCACTCCCCGCCCCTCCCGGCTCCCGGTTCAGCGTCACTTTCAATCGCTTCTGAAAATACACCGGCAGATATAGCAGCCGAAAATTATCCCCGCCGTCATACCCGAACGGCTCTGTAAATACTCCCAGCTCATTTTCCTTACTGAAAAATTTGGAAATATCCATATCGATAAACGGTTTTTCTTCGCCGTCCAGATAATATCTGATCCGAATCCCCTCCCAGCGGTTTTTCTCTTGCTGCCACGGCTTCCAGATATTCATATGATGCCGCCACAAACACCCCGGCCCATACGCATCGAATATCACGCATTCCCCTTTATTGTCCGTATAGATTTCAAAATACTCATGGTCATAGTTGTCCCCCGCCCGGTCATACGTGCAGAACTGTCTCGTCTGCACCTCCTGATGCAGAACTGGCAGCTTATCTATCGCCACAAAATCATCCAGCCCTTCCCCTTCTCCAGCCGTCACCATCATCGACATAAAAATCAAGATGTAAGCAATATGATAAGTAGGTCTTTGCATAATCTGCTCCTGTATTATTACTTATGTATAGGAATTTGTAATCTTAAGCAATCTGGACTGTATAGATAAAGCTGCTTACTCGCCACTGGCAGTAGCTCCTCCAGCGGAAGCTGGGATATTGGTCATTTTTCTGCTTAATTATTAAATCCCCCGCCTCTCCTGTCAACCTCACTTTGCCCTGCCCTGTACCGCACTTGGTACCAGGGCCGCCTCCTCTCCATTGCGTATTCCGTATTTCGTATTGTGTATTAACCGTCATCCCCGCTCCCCCCCATGTCATCCCCGCGCAGAGCCTGTCCCCAACTCCGATCGGGGAACGGGGATCCAGTATCATGTCATTCCCGCGAAGGCGGGAATCCAGGATTTTATTTAGCCCCCTGCGTCAGCGGGGGGTCTTTCTCTACTCATCCACCCATCTACTCATCCACCCATAAACTCATATACTCTTTTTATTTAGCCCCCAGCCGGTGGTGAGCTTGTCGAACCCGCCCGTCATTTATTCTATATTTATCTACTTATCTTCTTACCTCCTGACTCCTTATCTCCTCTCTTCCTATTTAGCCCCCAGACTACGTCCTGGGTGGCCGGTTCTATGCCCCACGCGGTTATTCTGCCTCCTAACCCCTATTTATCACGGCGTAGCCCCTGTCACGCCGAAGCTTTAGTGGAGACGGATTGGCGAAGACGGAACACTTAACACTTTATACTTTATACTTTTACATTTTTCCGTAATCTGCACTGATTTTTCCCTTGACCTCTCTGAGCAATATGCTAAAATAAACAAACAATCAGATTGCGGTCTTTCTCTCTGGGTGGCATGCCCAAGCGTTGTACAATGACGTAAGACAGTGTATGGAGAATTGTAAAATACCGTTTCGGGATCAGTTTGTAATAAAAAGTGCTTGGGCATGGATCTTCCCCTGGTAGCATGCGGCTTCAGCCCATACGGTTCTATTACACAGGAGGTTATCGTAAGAATGGGATCAGGAAAAATAAAATATATTGCCACGCTTTTTATCTTGGTACTTATCCTCTTTGCTAATTTCACTGCCTCTGCCAAAACCATTTATGTCAAATCCTCTGCTCCGCCCTCCGGCTCCGGTACAAGCTGGTCCGACGCCTACAACTCGCTTCAAAGTGGTCTGAACGACGCCGACCCCTGCGATCAAATCTGGGTCGCAGCCGGAACCTATTATCCAACTACCAAGGTTGGCGGTACCAGCGATCGATATAAAACTTTCCAGATGAAAAATTATGTCGCCATCTACGGCGGCTTCCCCAACACCGGCGATCCCTGCTGGCCTGACCGTGATCCGTCTAAATACGAGACCATTCTCTCTGGTGACCTGCTTGGTAACGACAACCCCGGCACTCTTTTGGAGGACTTGCTCGACGATCCCTGCCGCGCCGACAACGCCTACCATGTCTTTTTCCACACGGAATCTGAAGCACTCGACTCTACCGCCCTCCTCGATGGCTTCACCATCACCGCCGGCAATGCTGACGGGACCGAAGAATGGTGTCGTAGAGGTGGTGGAATGTATAACATAATTTGCGATCCGTTAGTTACTAACTGTATCTTCACCACTAACTCCGCTGGCTCTGGCGGTGGGATTGGTAATTACTGTAGTGACCCGACTGTGAAAGGCTGCACCTTTCTTGGCAGCTTGGCTGACGGTGGCGGGGGAGGGATGAGTAATGTATTATACAGCTCACCCACAATTGCTAATTGCTCCTTCCTCGGCAATTTGGCTGACGAGGGTGGTGGGATCTATAGTGCAGAATCTATCAGTTATATAGTGACTAACTGTATCTTTAGCGGTAACTCGGCTACCAATGGTGGCGGTATATATAATATAAACCTCAGCAGCCCGACAGTTACTAATTGCACTTTCACCGGCAACTCCGCTCTCGAGGATGGCGGCGCGATGTCCAACATCATAGACAGCAACCCCACAATAACCGGTTGCATCTTTTGGGGTAACATTGCAAATAATTACAATGAGATTTATAATTATAGTATTCCCGTCATCAGTTACTGCGATATTGCCGGTTGTGGAGGAAGCGGCCCATCCTGGGATACTTCTCTGGGTGAAGACGGAGGTGGTAATATCGACACCAATCCTTTATTTGTAAACTCCGGCAATTATCATTTAAAGTCTCAGGCAGGCAGGTGGAACAATAGTTCAGGCTGGGTAA
>Ga0272441_10004394_pt1 | contig 25588 bp, 18 predicted proteins | sample SSMProp6N_FD_193582 | JGI IMG/M metagenome (GOLD analysis project Ga0272441, IMG submission 193582) | Marine sediment archaeal communities from Little Sippewissett salt marsh, Falmouth, MA, United States - SSM-Prop-6N | ecosystem: Environmental > Aquatic > Marine > Wetlands > Sediment ...
CTGACTCCGGCTGAGGAAATACAGGATTTCCTTGCTCTTGTCCTTGGCACTCATCAAATCGATCTCATCGAGCAGCACCACCGTCTTGCCGGGATGTTCCCGACAGAAGCGTTCGTACAGTTCGCCCTGGCTTGCTCCCCGAGCTTGTACCCCCAGCAGATGGGCGAAGATCTTGAATGTGGTGTTGTGTTCGCGGCAGTTGGCGTAAACGACGTTCAGCCGGCCGTCGGCATTCAGTAATCCCTGCAGGTACTTTAGAGTCAACGTCTTACCCGACCCTTTGCTGCCAACCACCGCCAAGTGTGTCGGAATACCGCTGATCTCAAATCGGATCAGTTCTTTGATCAGGTACTTCGATTCGTCCCGCATGATCGGCTCGCTCGGGATATAGCCAAAGTCAAATACCGAGAAATCCTTGACCCGACGGCGAACATCGGCATTTCGATCCTTCTCCTGCTGCAGGAAACTTTTGATATCCATCTTGACATGTAAACCTCGCACCAAGTGTTATCCGCACCGCTCATATAAAATACTTTCGCGCCCCTCACGAGTAACAACCAACCTCTACCAGGCCAGCTCAGCTCAGCATGGTGATGAGCTGGCCAACAAAAGCGAAACCTATTTATAGTAGTGGCGCCACTAGGTCCCGTATGAGACTCGAAGACTGGTGGTACGATTGGCACATAGAAGAACTGCTCGAAAGCTATCTGCCGGATTTCATCCTGGCTTTTGCATTCTTCACCTCCGTGGTCTATGTCGCGCTGGGCAAGCGCTTCGAACAACAACGACCGGCTATCGCGATGTCCGCAGCAATTGGTTTTGCTCTTTCTTTCGGCCTCGTTTGGTGGGAACAGGCAAATGACTTCTCCATCAAAAATCTCGGGCCGATCGCTGTCGGCTTCGCCATCCTGCTCTTGGCCTTTGTGATGTACCAGTGCATCCGCCAGATAGGCGGCTCGTGGGCCGGCGCAGGAATCACCATCGGCGCCAGCATCATCATAGCGCAGCTGCTCGGCACGCCTCTGCCGATTGACCCTCAAATCATCCAAACCGTCATCGTCGTCGCTCTGATCTTCGGATTGCTCGCGTTCATGTCACAGCGCCATCATCTGCATCCGCGCATCGATCTGCCTGGCCCCGAAATGCCGGACATCAAACACACGTTGGCAGACCTGTATCGCCAGCGCCACCTCTCCAAAGGACTCGACCATAGCCTGCGCAAACTCCGCAAGACAGCTAACACACTCTATGAACACCCAGAAGAAGCCGGCGACATCCTGCGCCAGATCAAGCGCATGCTGCCTGCCCAGGGCTACCTCACCGAACGTATGGCCGAGCTTCGCGCCAAGGCTCATCAGGTAAGAAAGGGCCACATCGCTCGACTCGAGGAAACACGACGAGTATTCACCAAGCTCCCAAACTCAGTCAGGAAGAAGGCCGCCGCCGAACTCGCGGCCCGCTACAACCAGATGGTCGGGATTGATGACAGACTCGAACGACTTGACCGCGCGGTGGCCGAAAACGAAAAGCGCATCCGGGAACTGACCGCGAGCGCCCAAGAATACGCAGCCAAACACGATCATCAACAGCTCTACCACACCCTCAAGGCTGCTGAGAAACTCCAGCACCACAACTCCAAGCTCTTCAAGATCATTGAGCAGACAGAGCATAAGCTCTCTGCCATTGCCAAAGCAGTCGCCAAGGAGGTGAAAGAAGTTGAAAAACCCAAATGAACTCGATGACCTGTTGACCGAACTGGACCCACCATATGAGACCAAGGACGAACTCAAGGTCGGCCGGATGCTCGACCAATACGGCATTCCCTTCTTCTACCAGCAGGCCACCATCATCTACCAGGAGGGCAAGAACGAGGTCTGGAAGCCGTCGTTTACGCTGTACAGCTACGGCGGGGCTGTGATCGATTATGTCGCGGGCACTGGCCAAGGCCAACAAGAGCAAAGGCTCAGTAGAGACAAGATCTATAGGTACAATCAGATTCCGGCGGTAGTGCTGGGGCCAAGAGAGCTCGAGAAGCCAAACTGGGATGAAGATCTGTATCAGAAGCTGGAACAAATGTATAGGCAGGCGTTTGATCCGATGAGGTATGCGCCGGGGAATGCCGATGGGTGAGCGTTAATAACGATGGCAACAACGGTCCACTTCCGTCGACCTCAGCTAATGCTCTCACTGCCTTATCCTGCAAAGCCCCATTGTCTCGTCAGGTCACAAGCCGCCTGCTCCTCCCGCGGGCACACCCGCCACTCGCCACGGTGAAGATCATACGCATGACCCAGCCACGCGTGGGCAATCTCATGGATGATTACGCTTTCATCCACAAGTCCTTCGGGTAAGGTAATCAGCCAGGGTTGCCTCGTTCGGGGAACATAGTGTATCCGCACCCCACCCTCGTCCGACAAAGCGAATCGGCAGTTGCAGAAGACGAATTCTCGTCCCGCGAGGGGCAACCTGTGCACAGCTTTGATGATCACAGTCTCCAAGGATTCTGGCACGGGCAGATCCCCGAGCCAATACGCGACCCCTTCGAGGCTATCCTCCCATTTCCTGTGTTCGGCCTGAGCCTCTCGATGAGACTCCAATTCATACTGCTTCATAACTTGTCGGTCTTTCTGTACATCGTCATGATTGCTCAGCTACCATAGCACTTACGGATTGGCGATACAGGTCAAATTGGGGTCCCATCGTCTACGATACCGCCAAAGCGACATTAGGCAGCGTAGGGTCCTGTCTTCTTGCCTATGTCAGTTCCCTCCCGCTGAATGCGGTCATAGACCTCCCGTCGGTGCACCGACACCTTCTGTGGGGCCGTGATGCCCAGCTTGACCTTTCCTCCTCGAATCTCGACCACCTTGATCTCAATGTGATCACCGATCATGATGGTCTGCTCCGTGTTGCGTGACAAAATAAGCATACCATCCTCCGTAATCTGCCCCCTCCTGACTGTGGCCGCTACGTGAGGTGTCGTCCGGTAGGCCCGACCTGTAGTCTATCACAACACCGACCGTGAGTCAATCTTCATGTGGATGCGGACAAGTGGGTATGATTGCAGGGAGCTACAGTCGATCGTCATAGTCGATACGACCACCAGAATCAGACCTGCCCTCCCAGCTTCTAACTGGACACTCCACAGGGGTCACAGTACCCAAGTACTGTGCCCAGGTTTGTATCCGATTGTGGCAAACGGATTAACGATTGACATTTCAGGATTTGTGATGCTGGTCGAAGCGAAGCCGAAGCCGCGCCGAAGGCGAAACGAATCCCCTTGTGGCGCGTTTCTTGCACGCTCCACGGCTTGGGTAGGGCCATACAACTGCTCGTATCAATAAGGTCGCATGGGCTTTCCGACGGCCATGGTTCGTGGAAAGTTCCGGCGGGTAGGGTGTCGTGTGAATTCCGCGTTCTCAGTAGTTGATAACCAGCACGTCATGAATGTCCTGAACGGTCGCCTGCAGGCGTCGCCCGCGCCGCTTGAGATCTGTGGACTTGTTGAAGGCCGTAGCCCGTCTGATCGGCTCAGCGAACTCGATTATCGCTCGATACATGGGGGCGTCTTCAATGAGTCTCGGCAGGATATGAGGTCGATCCTTGGGCGGGGTCGTCTGCGGCGGCGCGTTGTATCCCAGCAGATGGATGCGGAGCGTCCGCTCGGCCGGATCGTCCGTGACAATCGCTTCCACCGTTGTCGGAGCGGTGATACGAAGCCGTGGGTTGGGGTGCAGAAACCGGACCGCGTTGACGAGAAGTCGCCGGGCCTCGACGATGTGATGTTCGCTGGCCGTGGCGTAGTCGGGCGAGCAGGCAAAGGTGAGCACCCTGCCTTTGCCGATCTTGTTCAATAGAATGGCGGGACCGATCGGGGAGTCGGCGCTCATCGGCCAGTCTGTGCCTTCCCTGCCTTCCTGCTGGCGAATGGTGCGGAACGGCTCCAAGAGTTCGCCGACCGGTTGGGCCGAGGTCGCCTCCAGGACAGCAGCGGGCCCTTTGACCAGGAAGGGCCAGGCCTGTCCCAAGACGGATGTCGGACCTTCTGAATGGCCAGGGAAGCGCACCCAGTTGTCCAAGGAAGCGAGCCGTCGAACCAGACGGATGCCGGCCAGTTCGGCCAGGGCAGATTCCTCCTGAGATTCGCCGCGCCAACCGAGCATGCCGGAGAAGCCCGTGAGGATCAGATTGCCCCCTCCGTCAACATAACCGCGCAAAAGGGAAATCTCGCGATCGGAAAGGATCGCGGCGTTTGGCAGTAGCACGACGGGAAATCGTCGCAAGCGTTCCAGTGTCACATTCTCGTCCAGCACAAGACCCCACGGGACGTGTTCGTAGACCAGGGCCTTATGGGCCCCCTGGAAGCTTTGGAAGTAGTCGGCCGGCTGTTCTCGTCCAAGCCAGTCACGCGTCCGACTACTGAAGTAGATGCCGACCTCGGGGACGGGTTCATGCCCCCAATAGGCCTTCTTGGCATGTGCCTCTTTGAAGGCGATGCCGATTCGCTCGTAGGCCACGGGATCGAGCCAGCCATCAAAGCCGGTCTTGTCTACCATCGTCACAAAGGCCCCGTGGGCCAGCAGCATCAGGAGTTCCCACCGGATATCGTTGAGCGGACGCGTCGTCTGGTCATGGTACATTCGCACCCCGCGCTGGATCGCCACCTGAACGGGCAGGCCCGGCGTCGCGGCCCGGTAGAACTCGGCGTTGAGCCCGACCGTCAGGGCGCTGAAGCCCCATACACCCGTCTCGCCGGTGACGAAATCCGCATTGCCGGCGTGCTGCATCGGCCGCTGGCCGACCTCCCAGGAAAACGGGGGATTGCCGTGGTAGTTGAAGTCCACCGTGGCATGGGGATTGAGCGACTTGACGTGATCGTACAGTGCCCGCTCGAACCGAGCACTCGTCGCATAGCGGAACTCAAGCATGTGGTCCCACTTCTCGTCCCATGTGACGCCCGTTGGCATGGCATGACTGTACTTCGCCTCGAACGCCTCCTGACAGTGCTCGCACCAGCAGCCGTAGGGAGGGCCGAAGCCCTGATCCAGCATGTCGATGTGAAAGCCGGCCATGCCGTAGGCAAGCTGCTCGGCCACGATCTGCTTCATCGCCTCGAGGTAACCGGAGTTGTAGCAGAATCGCCCGATCCGCTTGCCCGCCGGATCGCGCATCTCGAATTCCGGGTGCTCCCGCAGGTAGTGTCCACCCTGTTGCACCACGCAGTAGGCGATCAACGGAAGTCTGTGTCGGGCCGCTGCATCCACCGTCTCCCGCAGGGGATCTCGCTCGCCGAGCCCAGGGGCCTTCGGCAGCAGCTTGGAGTCATAGTAGGCATAGTCGCCGTCGCGTGCCCAGATGACGAGGTAATCGCAGTGGGCGGACACGCAACGGCGAACGATCTCCCTGCCATTGAATTGCGAACAGTAGCGAGTGTCATTTGGATCGCTGTGGCCGAATTGAGCCCCCGTGGGTCCGACCTCCATACCGACCAACGAACGATGGAACCAGGCGGAATCGGGTACTCCCTTGGCTGCATGGGCTGGCTGCGCCATTGCGATACAGCATGAAATCCATGCAACCACTATGAAGCGGGTACATCGCACGTGACCCACGGTCATTCTCAGTCTCCTGCAGAAGATTGCCTGCTTCTTCGCGCCGTTTTCTGCCGCACGCGGATGGGTATGTTGCCACATGCCCACATGGATGTCCATAGCTCATTCGACAAGAACCCGGATGGGGCGCGCCGTGCCTGTATCACAGTCCCCCGTTCCAGATAAGAGGTTGAGCTTTCTGCACTCGCAAGTGCATAATGGAATCCGTCAGTTTCGTACGAGGAGTTGTCGATTCGTGAAGGAGTACGGTTCATGAAGTCACATCGAGGGTGTAGTATATGCGGCCTTATGCTCTTTGTGGCGGGGATCTGGGCAGTGGGGACCTGTGCGGCTGCCGACATGGCAGAGATGGAACACCTGTCCAAGGCGGGCGAGACGCTGAGCCCGGATATTTCGGCGGAGTTTCCCCTTCGCGAGCAGCGGGTGCCGGCGGACACGGGGATCAATGTTCTCATCGATCTGTCCCATCAGGCCAATTTCTTCACCATGTGGTCGCTGCCGGGGATGCTGCGGGCACGGGGGTTTCGCGCCGTCGGCAGCCAGGCGACGCTGGACACGGTTGTCGTGCCGGGCAGTCTCAGCCGCGTGCGTATCCCTGTGGGCGGTCGACGGCCTTTCGCGTGGTGGCCCAATCCGCGTTACAACGTCGTGATCGCATTCCAGGCCGATCCCAAAGCACAACGCTACCTATCCGAGGAGATCGCAGCTCTGCACCGGTACGTCAACGAGGGGGGAGGATTGGTGCTGCTCGGCAGCCGCGTACGTAACGAGGAAAGTCTCGCACAATGGCCTCTCAACAAGTTGGCCCAGGAGTTTGGGGCCGCCTTCACGTCCGAGTCAGACGTTCTGGACGGCGTGAACATGTCGGTAGTGCAGACCGACCCGGAGTGGCGGGCGATCAATAGAGGCGAGAGGGGTGGAGCGGTCATAGCCGGCAGGCCTTACGGCCGGGGCCGCATAGTGATCGTCGGGTCGGTGAGCTATTTCGAACGGTTCAAACCGGCATCACGCAGAGCCGGGCCCGAGCCGGATGCCAACGATACGCTCGCACAATTGATCAAGCTCGCGGCGGAGGGTGACGACCCGGTCGGTGGTACGATGCGGCTGCCGATAGAGGCGGCAGGCGGCGGGCCGATCTATCCCGAATCAAGCCGACGGATCGGCAACGTGATTGTCTACTACGCGAAGAACCAGAATACGGACCTGCTGGAGTGCATTGAGAAGGATATGCCTCTGATCAAAGCCAAGGTGGAAGGCTGGCTCCCCTCCCCTCCGCCGGAGGAGCCGATGAATCTGATCCTCTCGGCCGGCGCCGGGGGCGGCTGGGCGGTGAATGCCTACCTGCCCAAGGAGGTGGGGATCATCTCGCTGACGAGGTCGGGCGTGCTCAGCGTGTTCGCACACGAATTGGCCCATACGATGAGCGGGCCCGTCAACGACGACGGCAAGACGGCGGGCAACTGGGCTCAGGGGAATCAGGGAGAGTCTCATGCAGGGTGGTTCCAGGGCAAGGCCGCGGCCCTGGCGACCGGTAGCCGCGTCAGTCATCAACCGAACAAACTGTTCGACTTCGACAAAGATGCGACGCAACTCGATCTCGCACTCCCGGACGATCAGATGCGAGAGAAATGGGGCAAGGGCAAGGAGTGGACAAAGATCTGGTGGGTCTGGCAGAAGCTGGACGACCGATACGGGCCGACGTGGTATCCACGGTGGCGCTGGGTACAGTACACCCGATGGAAAGACGAGCCAAACAGACGGCTCAGTTGGGGTGAGACCGTGGAAGACATGAGCATTGCGGTCGGTGAGGACCTCTTCCCGTTCTTCCGAACAATCGGCACGACGCTGGAGAAGGACAGATTCGCGGAGACAGAATTCCTGGGTGAGAAGTTGAAGCTACCTCAGGCACCCATTGACACGGGGCCTTCAGGACGTGTTCGGCTGGGGGCCATAGGCGACTTCCGAAAACCGCTGGGAAGGTGAGACGATTTGAAGGAGCGACCACAATGCTTGGACAACAGACCCTCACCCATATCGTGATAGCGATCTCAATCGTCCTCGCCACGGCACTGCCCGCAACTGCTCAGCACTCGTTCAGTCTGGGCCAAAAGGAGTTTCTCCTCGATGGCAAGCCCTTCCAGATCATCAGCGGGGAGATTCATCCCGCTCGCGTCCCCGAAGGGTATTGGAAACACCGCATACAAATGGCCAAGGCGATGGGATGCAACACCATTGCCGCCTACATCTTCTGGAACTACCACGAACGTGAGCCCGGCCAGTTCGACTTTGAAACAGACAATCGCGACTTGCGACAGTTCTTCCGGCTGGTTCAGGAAGAAGGCATGTGGGCCCTGCTGCGACCTGGACCCTATGTCTGCGCCGAGTGGGAGTTTGGCGGACTCCCGCCGTATCTGTTGCGCGTGCCTGACATCAAAGTGCGATGCATGGACCCGCGTTACATGGCCGCGGTGGAGGAGTACCTCAAACGAATGGCATCTGTGATCAGGCCTTTGCTCTGCAGCAACGGCGGGCCGATTCTGATGATTCAGATCGAGAACGAGTACGGCAGCTACGGCAATGACAAGAATTACCTGGAGCAGTTGCGAAGAATATGGAAGGACAACGGAATCGACGGACCCTTCTTCACCGGTGACGGCCCAACTCCCTATATGTTGGAGGCCGGGAATATTGATGGCGCAGCCATCGGTCTGGACCCGGGCTCCAACGAGGGCGCCTTCTCGCAGGCGACGCTGCGGAATCCCCATGTCCCTGCTTTCAGCAGTGAGACGTACCCGGGCTGGCTAACCCACTGGGGAGAACCCTGGGCACGCCCAGGCATCGAAGGCCTCCTCCGGGAGGTCCGGTATCTGCTGGAGAGCAGGAAGTCGTTCAACCTCTACGTAATCCACGGGGGCACGAATTTCGGTTTCACGGCCGGGGCGAACTCCGGTGGCAAAGGCTATGAACCGGATGTAACGAGTTATGACTATGATGCACCCATCAACGAACAGGGGCGGCCGACACAAAAGTACTTCGCCTTAAGAGAGCTTCTCACAGAGTACGTCGGAGAACTGCCTGCGATTCCGGAGCCTATTCCAGCGATGGAAATCCCTGCGGTTTCGATGGAAGCGTTCACGTCCATCTGGAGCAACCTCCCCCAACCGATCTTTTCTGTCCAACCCAAGCCCTTCGAGGCGTACGGGCAGGATTATGGATTCATCGTCTACAAGACGGAGTTGATCGGCCACAAGAGCGGGAGACTGACAATCACCGAGCTGCACGACTATGCCACAGTATTTCTGAACGGCCAGTATGTTGGCAAGTTGGACCGTCGTGAGGCTGAATCGGCGATCGACTTGCCCAAGAGCGATGTCCGGAACCCGGTTCTTGAGATCCTGGTGGAGGCCATGGGACGAATCAACTTCGCGCAATCCATGATCGACCGCAAGGGGATCACCGACCGCGTCACTCTCAACGGGATGACTCTGATGAACTGGCAGGTGTACAATCTCCCCTTCGACGAGAAGTACATCCAGGCCCTCCAGGAAGCCCCTGCGGACGCTGCCCGCCGAGGCGTGTTCTTCAAAGGCGTCTTTGATCTGGATGCTACGGCAGACACTTACCTCGACATGAGCAACTACCGCAAAGGGATCGTATGGGTCAATGGTCACAATCTCGGCCGTTTCTGGGAGATCGGACCCCAGAAGCGACTATACTGTCCCGCCCCTTGGCTGAAGCAAGGGAGAAATGAGATTGTCGTTTTCGATCTGCTCCAGAATGAGCCGAAACCGGTCTGCGGGAAGGCGACTCTTTACTAACGATCGATTTCTGCGGTCCCACTGGAGATCAAGGCATATGCACCGAGAGCAGGAAGCTACATCCCACGGTCTACACGGGATCGCGGTACTGACCCTCGTCGTCCTCACCGTGCCGAGCGTGTTGATGCGAGCGGCACAAGCCGAGACGCCAGTTCACTGCTGGGTTTCGTCTGCTGACATGAGCCAGAGATTATCCCCTCAGCCGTCAATGAACTGGGCTGCCGGGCCAGGCGCTGCGGAGATGACGATTCACATCGATTCGAACCAGACGTACCAATCCATTGTCGGCCTCGGGTCCTCTCTGGAACACAGCACGTGCTACAATATCAGCCGGCTCCCGAAGGACCAACAGGAGGAGGTCATCGAGAGCCTGGTCGATGCCGAACAGGGCATTGGCATGAGCCTGATGCGGATCTGCATCGGCACGCCGGATTTCACGGCCTCGCCCTGGTACAGCTATGACGACATGCCCCCTGGCCAAGCGGATCCCGAGTTGCAACACTTCTCCATCGATCGAGACAAGGAATACGTCTTGCCGATCCTCAAGCTGGCACTCCAGGAGAACCCGGATCTGGTCTTCTGCGCCTCGGTGTGGAGCCCACCCGGCTGGATGAAGACCAATGGGAAGCTGGGCGGCGGCAAGATCGACCCGGAGCATTTCCCCTCACTTGCCCAGTATTTCATCCGGTTCATTGAAGCGTATGAAGCGGCGGGAATCAAGATCCATGCTGTTACCCCGCAGAATGAGCCCGGCTACTCCCCCAGCAGCTACCCGACGTGTGGCTGGACCGCCGAGCAACAGCGGGATTTCATCCGGGACTACCTCGGCCCCGCCTTCCAGACGAAGAACATCGCGACGAAGATCTGGTGTTACGACCACAACTTCAACAACCTGCGATTTCCTACGACGGTCCTGGCAGATCCCGAAGCCGCCCGATACGTCGACGGGACAGCTTTTCATCACTACGAGGGCAAGCCTTCGGCCATGGCGACACTATCCGACAGGTTTCCCGACAAACACCTCTACTTCACGGAAGGCTCCGTCTTCGGAGTCAAGGGAGCCGCCCAGATCATCGAGTTCCTGCGCAACGGCGCACGCAGCTATAACGCGTGGGTGACCATCATCGACCACAAAGGAAAACCCAATCCCGGTCCGCATGACTGTTCGCCGACCTGTATCGTGCTGGACAGTGACAGCCTCGACCTGGACTATCGCTTCGACTATTACATGTACGGCCAGTTCATGAAGTTCATTCGACCCGGGGCCGTTCGCGTGCAGTCGGACGAACCATCCGGACTGCTTTCCAACTGTGCGGTTCACCATCGCGATGGGTCTATCGTGCTCGTCGTGGTCAATCGCGGAGCACAACCGGCGCGATTCGACGTAGAATGGAACAACCAGCATTTACCCGCCGAAATCGACGCACGTTCCGTGGCGACGTACCGCTGGCAGAGAGCGAGCAATTAGGGACATATTACAGCGTCGGCAACGCACAGCGCCGGCGTCGCCCTCATGGCTTCGTCCCCAGCGAGCGCAGAGCCTCGAAGTCGGCATCGGACCGGGCGGGGTCGAAGTCGAATGACTCTTCGAACCGAATGAGCTCGCGACGACGAGTTTCCAGACGCTCACGGAGGGAGGAATCTCCTGTAACCACATAGATTCCGACTTTGCTGATGCGGTCGTCGATGGCGACGCCCTGCGGCGTCGATCGATGAGTTACGTTTTGAATGCCATCGGCATCGATTCGGAACACGTCCTTTGGCTCGCGCAGGTACGACGGCAGCTTGAAGTCAAACTGTGAGGTTCGGGGCGGTCCAAATCGAAACACCTTCTCCGCGGCGTCAGGCTCGTAGGCAAGGTCCAGCGCGAATAGCAGAGCCGCCTGTGGCGCGGCAATGGAAGCCAGATCCCAATCCGGCTTGTCAGCATTCAGGGCCCGGTGATACTGATAAGTCGCCCCTTCCAGGTAGAACTGGTCCAGCATCCGAATCGCACGCCCGACGCGTGTTATCGGCTCGATCAGGTCGGGGAACTTGACGAGGGATTTCAGGCTCAAATTGAACCAGTAGATGGACGTGATCCGGCTGGCCAGCGCGTGGTAGGCTTGGAGGCGCAGCTCGTCGGGCGTGGGCGAAGTCCGTATCCGTCCGCCGTACCGGTCCCAGCCGGCATGAGCCCCTTGCGACCAGTAAGCGATGGGCCGGGGGTGATTCAACTCGCGTAGGGAACGCGTCATATCGCCAATGGTCTCCAGCGGCGCGCCCCAGCGAATCCTCTGCCCATCCCAACGATCGTATTGGCTCCACGCATCCGGTGACGGCGCCGTGACGCGGTAGGCATCGTAGTGTGGATAGTCGGATAGGCCGGCGTAGAAACGCCAGATCCGCTCTTCGCTGTGAGTCACACTGGTCGGCAGCCGCGTAGCCGCATAGGGCGCAAGGGCTTTCCACACTTCCTGCGGCGGGACGGGACGACCGCCGCCGTATTGCGGCTCACCAAGGAACTCGACCGCATGGATCCGAGGCAGCATCGCATCGGTGTCATAGTGGCTGAACGGTTGAAGCTTATTGAAATACTTCAGCGGATAGCGCGTGTAGAGCCCGTCCGGACCGATCTGGTCCGTGTAGACCCGCACGTCTGCGATGTGCGCCGTGTTTATGTGCATGCGCCGCAGGGTCTTGAGGAATGCCTCGGACTGCAGGGTGTTGGTTCCGCCCACCTTCGACGAGACCCATCCTCCGCTGATGTCGAACCACTCGCGCTTGATACGCAGATGCGCCCACAGCGTAAGAGGCTTGCTGCTGCTGCTGTCTGACAGCCGAACCTCCAGCGCCGTGTATGTCAGAGGCAGCGGTCCTGTTTGGACCCTCGCTCCGCCGGAGTCGCGTGCCGGCACGATGCCGTCGGCAGGGAACCGGGATAGGTTCGTCACCCACGGCTGGGGCAGCAGCGCACGCCAGGACTGATTGTCCGTCGGCAACCAGAGCCGGCACGCCTCCACCCGGACAGGCTCTGCCGTCTCATTGGCCACGTGGAGAATCAGCGAATCCGGGAACGGATCTGCCTCGCTGCCCAGGAACGTCACAGCGGAGAGCCAGACGGACGGGTTCGCGATGGCCACTTCGAGACGCTGCGGGGCCGTGGAACCCGGCAGCTCAACGGTCAGGTCGGCACTGGTGTTCGTGCCCCAGTTAGCCCGCTTGCCGTTCCAGCTCCAAACCGTCAGCGCTCCCGGCGGGAGACGCAGGGTTTCGTCTCCCCAGACAGGAGGCAGATCATGCCAGGCCCAGTCGTCGGACTCAAGCAGTTCCGACGGCGTCCGCCCCCGCAACCGGATATCAACAGATGCCGGGAGGACGAGGGTGTCTTCGGAAGCGTTGCGCAGGAACAATTTCACCCGCGCCCCGAGGCTGAAATCAGTCTTCTGCCGATAACGCATTTCGCGGGACTGCTGGTGCGGGGCGACGTGAACGCCCTCGACCGAGAGCCCTTCCGCGCGTGTGGTCGCGCCGGAGACGCCGAGCCAGCAAAGGATTCCCGCCATATGTGTGAAGGTGAGTGTCATCGCCAAATGTGATCGGGCTGATACGGAGGTTCTCATGGTCCTCTCTGGTCAATGTAGGCCAGCGGCGCGCTCGTCTCGATAGCTCCGGCCTGGATGGGTTTTGTCTCTGGATTGAACACGACCCACTCGGTGCGGCCGGATTCCAGTTCCAGCCGTAGGACCGACGCTTCTGCATCATCGCGGATCACCTGAATGCCGGAGGCGTGGGCGGTGGCCTGCAACTCATCGCCGTATGCCGCTTTCGCGCCGGGGTTCGGATTGTTCGAGGCGGCGCGCGCTCGATAAGGTGGATGCGGATAATACACCTGGGTGAAAACCAGCTTCTGTCCGGGTGCCGGCGTGCCTTCCCAGACGTAACGAATCTGATTCGGACACGCCTCCGCCCGCGGATCCTCTACCAGACGATCTATCACCTGCAGCCGGCGATCGGCACGCGGTGCGAACCATACGAGCAGGTCGACAGGTGGGGTCTTCATGCTGCGCGTCCCGTTCTCGCCGACCGGCTGGTGAATGAACGTGTTGGCCCAGTGGCCGCCCAGTTGCGGGCCGATATTGTGCGTATTCCACAACGGCGCGACCCGCGCCGGAAAGCTTTCTTCGAACGTCACGATCTCGCGCGTGGCGAGGAAACGGTTCTTCGCGAAGATAAACTCGCGTTCATAGAGGACCGGCAGGCCGTCCATGTTCTGCACCCGGACGCGGGCGTATGTGGCCTGCGGCGTTTCTTCGAAATACGCCACTTCCGAACGGATGTCGGGCATGGTGCCGCCGTGCCAGAATTCATCGATGCGCAGCTTGTCCGGATGGTAACGACGCTTCGCCTTGCCCGCCACGTCCTCGACGAGCACACGATTCTCCACCGAAGCGCCCTTGCTCGTGACGATCTGCGCGAAGGGCGTGCCCCAACGGCTCAATCCCATGATGCCGCCGGGATTGGCCGGGAAACTGGTGGGATGCAGCTCGACGAGCGCGAAGAGATCGCCAGGATTCCAGCCACTGCGCAGCACGAGTTTGTCCGGCCACTCCCGGCCGGTCATGAACCAACTACAGCAGATGTGACCGAAGTTCGGACGCGGGTCGGCGCCGCCCAGGAGCCTTTCCGTGAGCTGTTTGTCAGTATGAGGAACGCGAATGGCCTCCACCCGCCTGTTCCAGAGCGAACCGGTGTCGGGCTCGACCGGTTTCACGGAATCGTCGGCGAACAGCCACGCCAGTGCTATGAGCCAGGAAGCCCCGCTGTCCAGGCGATACGTCCTCGGGTCATTCTCCCGGCTCTGGTAACGCAGGTAGTTGAGCAACTTGTGTGCCGCGAACCGGTAACGGCCGTCCCCGGTCATGGCGGCGATACGCTCCAACATCGCGATACGGTAGTCCGCCGTGCTGTTCCAGCCGCCATTTGGACCGTAGGGGTTTATGAAACCGTCGGGCGAAACTTCGACCATCAGCCGATCCCAGAGCCGTTTCATGCCGGGATCAGCGTAGACGCGGTCATCGCCGGTCCACTGGTCCCCGCCGCAGGTGAGGATGATGATCGGCCCCATCATGTAGCCAGTATCGTTCTGGGGCACGTCCCCGGCCTTCCAGAAGTCGTTGAACACCAGTTGGGAGTAACGTTTCCAGTGTGACGCCTCGGGGATGTCCGGATACCACGCCGCGGCACGGCCCTTGGCGTAACCCTCGGGCATGGAGCGATGGCAACCACCGCGCCATTCGACCGGCTCGGAATCCCACACGTGCAGGTTGCGGCAATAGTACAGCCACAGCTCTCGGAACCACGGGGCGTCCTCCTTCATCGCGCCGCCTTGGACCAGGTGTTTGCGGTAGAGGGGAATCAGTGCGGCGGGCGTCTCGAACTGCCAGAACCATTTCCGGGCGGCGACCTGCCGCTCCATCTCGGCATGAAATGCCTTCAGCATCGCGATGCACGCGTCGCCCCAGGCGGCCTCGCCCGTCTGCACGTACTTGGCGAGCACGGGCAGGAACACGCGGGGTCCTTCCATGCCATGGTTCGGATGGCGCGCTATCTCGGCGGGTTTCATGTCCTCAATGCACCGGAGGTACGTGTCGCGCGTCACCGGATCCTGCGGGACGGGATAGAACGCCGGATTACGCACGTCCGTGGTCCCAAAGCGATACCGCTCGACATCGACGAAGTAGCGAGTCGGCGCGCCCAGGGCTTCTACGTCCCTCCAGGCGGTCGGAGTCTTGGGCGGCCCGGCTGAAGCCAGCCTCACCACGGCAATCAATGCGACGATCACCGAACATAGCCGCCCCCGAAATGAAACCACCACGGATTGTATTTCAGGCGTCATGGGTGTCATCGTAAAGAACCAGCACATATGCTGTCAACATTGCACCCTCGTTGTCCCGTCCCGTGGCCGTCTGTCTATCTTCTTGACGTTGGGACAGCGACTGTCGGCCCGGCCCAACGAGAAGGACTATGCAGACAAGTCCTTTGTGGCCGAGAGAACCGATGGCGGCAAGATCTTTCCGTGCACCTCGCGGATTGTGCCCCGGGATGGCCCTTACCGCGCCGTCATGCCGCCGCCGGCTCGTCTGGAGGACGGGTACCCGGCCGTTGCGTTGCGTCGGGGCATTCCCGGAGGCGATGACATCTGCTGGATGGACTGTTACCGGCGTCAATTCTCATGAACAATCCAGCGGATCGCCGCCTTAAGCTCGGACGGATTCGACGAGCCGATCGACGCCCGGTACGCATGCCACCTGTTTCCGGGAGCACTTGCGGCCTCCCAGAGTGGCCTGATAACGGTTTGACAAGTATAATGTGTCTCGTTGGGATATGTGCATTACACGCAAGAGGCGATAATGGCGGTAACCCATGAATTTGCTGTGCTTCTACCTGATTGTGGTTCCTGGCGTCACCACAGCGATGGCCGCTGAGTTCCCTGCCGGCGTCGACACCGGCGACCGGCTGGTCCAACTCGGCTTGCTCGACGTGACGAAGGCCCCCTATCGCGCGGACCCAACCGGTGTCCGCGACTCCACGCAGGCCATCCAGCGTGCCGTCAATGACGCACGCGATCATGCCCTCGTCTGCTTCTTTCCGGAAGGGACCTATCTCATCTCGGACACCATCTCCTGCGAGCAGCAGGTGCGGAAGCTGGATCGCCCGAGGAACACCGATGGACGCACCCAGCATTACTGGGATCTTTCTCACCGTAACGTGATCTTTGGCTCAGGCAAGGGCCAGCGCCCGGTGCTCAAGTTGTCGCAAGACGCCGAGGGCTTCGATGATCCCGACCACCCCAAGTTCGCCGTCTGGATATGGGCGCAAACCCGCGACGACGCCCCCCGCAAGCAGGAGCCTGAGTGGGGAAAAGAGCAACCGAACATCAACTTCAGCCACTACTTCAAAGGCATTGACATTGACATCCGCGGTCACGCCGGCGCCATCGGACTACGGTTCTCGGGGGCCCAGGGGTCTTCGCTACTGGACTGCAAGGTCTACGCCGACGGGGCTTTCGCCGGCTTCAGCGATTGTCCGGGCCAAGGCGGCGGCACCTACAACGTCGAAACCGTCGGCGGCAGATATGGCATCACCCTTGATGCGGCCAGCCGTTTTCCCATGTTGGCGGGTTGCAGGTTCACCGGCCAGACCGTGGCCTGCATCGGCTACCACAGCAGCACCCAGGTTCCCAGCCTGCTGGTCGGATGTCAATTGGAGCCGGCCAGCGGCACGGCGGTGGATTTCACCAAGCACTCCCAGTACGCCGGGATCAACCTGGTAGACTGCCTGATTTCCGTACGGCCCGGCGGCGTAATTGCGGGGGTGAAGAAGGCGGAGAACATCCACATCGAAGACTGCCATGTCAAAGGGGTCAAGGCGGTGTTTGAGGGAAGTGCAGTTCTGCCTGCTCCTGAGAGATGGACGCTGATCCAGCAGTATTCATCGAGCACTCCCGCGGGCGTGAATCTGATCAACGGCGTTCAATCCACCGATGAGATCTTCAGGTGGAAGTCGGCCTCTGAGGCGCCGGCTTTTGAAACGCTACGGGACAAGCACTATCGGCCGGTTCCCCGTTTCGATGAAGCGGGCGTCGTAAATGTCAAGGACCACGGCGCCAAGGGGGATGGCGAGACCGACGACGCGGAGGCCTTCAAGAAAGCCATTGCGGCGGGCGACAACATCTTCGTGCCCAAAGGCAATTTCCGGCTCACAGGGACACTCGAGTTGCGTCCGAATACGCACTTCTTCGGCTTGACCCGCACCTATTCCTCGATGGGCGGCAGCGCTGGACGGGTACTGGGGTGGACGCAAGCCCAGGCAACCGGGGCCGCAGGTGCCAGTGAATCCTTCTCTATTGTCACGGTTGACGATGGGGACGCGGCTCCCGGGTTCTCCCATGTGGGGGTGCGTGGGGATCTTCTGTGGCGGTCTGGCAAGGGCACAAGCATGCTGGCCGGAGGATTGCCAAGGTCCATCTCCGGTCACGGAGGGGGCCGGTTCTACGGGATCATGAACATGGGGCGACAATTGGTTCTGGAAGGGCTGAGGAACCCCCTGTCCCTCTACGCGTTCAACGTGGAGCGCGTGACTGCGAATCCCCAATCGGTCATTCGCCACTGTCGGCATCTGCGTATCTATTACTTCAAGGTTGAAGCCGGCACGCTCGGCCGGGGCGGCGACGGGAACACGCCCGGCGCGATTGTGGATTCGGCGGACGTTCGCATCTACTGCATGTACGGGAATGTCCGAAATCTTGGGGATCGGCCGATGCTGGACGTGGTGAATTCAGACGACATTGTCGTTTCCCAAGTGAAAGCGTTTCAAGCCGGCAGTTTCCCACACGTCACGGAGACATGCGGCGAGGCCAAGTATCAGCTCTCTTCATCCAAAGTCTGCACGCTGTTCGTGCGCGATGCGCGAGGAGTCTCTGACAAGAAATGAAGAACACGAATTCTGGTTGTGGGCCAGGCAATAGCTTTTCTGCCGCCATGGTCTTGTCTTAGAAACTTCGCCCAGGTTGCACCTGCCAAGTGCGGATGGCCGGTACAAGATGTGCCACAGAACCTGGGACACGTGAGGGAAACACAACTGGCTACAACGCGGCATTTCGCATAGAGTAGCACAGGATGCCGTGCCCCTGGTTCGGGAGTACCTTGCGGCCCATTCGAAGAAGGCGGCGAACGTTCTGGCCAAGATCGCCCAGGACCATGGGATCGACATTCTGACGTGATGTGGCAAGACATTGTTCGTTCCCGCTACATAAGGACTGGAGGATCATGGACATGAAACTCGGGCGATCTGTGCTCATCCTGTTGATCTGTGGTGGCTTTGTATTTGCAGCCTCGCAGGGGCAGAAGTTCACCCGCTGGCTCGAACGGTATCCGGAGGCGGACGCCGATGGCGACGGGCGTCTGACGGCGGAGGAGGCCAGGGTATATCGCGAGAAACTGCAGGGCCAGGCGACGCAACGGGGCGCGCCAAGGCAATTCAAGGTCGATCCAGGTTGGGATCGAGACCGGTTCCCCGATCATGCTGTCTGCTACCGCTCGCCGCAGGAGATCAAAGCGATCTACGCGAAGACCCTAAAGGACAACGAGAAAGCCGTCGCCTCCTACCCGAAACCTGCCAGCGGCGTCCTGCGGATCGTGGGTACAGGCCACAGCTTCATGGGACCCGGCTACAAGACCTTTCCCATCATTTGCCGCGCTGCCGGATTCGAGCAGCCTCTGCTGACCCACACAGGAGGCGGAATCACCGGCAGCGCCCGGTACAAGTGGGAGCAGGAGAACGGTATCTTCCAGTTCGACGGCAATCCGAAACCCAAACTGCTGGCATCGATCTCCAACGGGCAGTGGGACGCGATGATGTGGGGACCGTATTTCAACGACCGCCCCGCCCACTACGCGTGCTGGATCGAGTTCTGCCTGAAATACAACCCACACATGAAGTTCTACCTTTCAGACGCCTGGCCGCAACTGGAGCAGCTCGACGAGATCCCAACCTCCGAGGACGCGCTCACAGCGGAGACCTTCGTTCGTCTTGGTAAGGAACGAAACGCACAGACCGCCGAACTCGTCGGGGCGCTCAACAAGGAGTATCCAAACAGAATCTTTGTCATGCCCACTTCGGACGCCATGGTCCTCGCGACGCAGTATTACTACCGCGGGGAACTTCCGAGCGTCGAGGGCGTCAACCATGCGGTAGGAAATAAGGAACGTTCGTTGTGGCGCGATCGCTTGGGCCACCTCGGGCCGGGATTCGATCGCCTCGAAGGGTATGTGTTCTACGCGACGATCTATGCACGCTCGCCCGAACTCATCGACGACGACATTCCCTTCGGCGGATCGTCGGACTTCCCGAGCCGAGAGTTGGATCGCCTCTTCCGGAAGATCGCATGGCAGGCGGTCATCCACAACCCTCTTTCCGGCGTCACCGATCAGAACCATGATGGGATAGGAGATGACAGGCGAACGGGAGTTGTGCACGCAGGGAATCTGTGTGGATCACCCACATTACAGTACGAGGGGAATCGATTCGCTTCGTTTCATTCACCTATGGGCAGGTGCATACCCAGCTCGTCTGCGACGACCTGGTAGTCTCTCCGCATCAGGAGTGCGATGTAACGCGTGGGTAAGGCAGAGGTGGTCGGCGATGAAACCGTTCAACTCCACGTCGGGGACATGGGTGTATTGGCGCGTTGTCCGATGAAATGGCCAAAAGCGCCTGCAAACGTGTGCCTGTTCCCGGGGAGAACGAAACGATCGAGAGTGTCGAGATCGGAGGTTGCACATGGAATATCACAACCATGCCCTCGGGATGAGGAATACAGCCTTGGCAGCGACAAGACCAATGAATCGTCGTGGTTTCTTGAGACTCGCGGGAACGAGTGCGGCATGTCTCGTGTCCGCCCAAGCTCAACCAGAAGATCGGGCCGGAGAAGTCGTACATGCGTCAAAACCCAATATCGTCCTTATTCTCTGTGACAACCTTGGATATGGTGATCTGGCCTGCCTGGGGTCCACACTCCACCGCACTCCCAATCTTGATCGTCTCGCTCGTGAAGGGATGTCCTTGACGAGCTTTTACTCCTCCAGCCCCGTTTGCACACCGTCGCGGGCCAGTCTTATGACAGGCTGCTATGCCCAGCGCGTCGATATGCATCTCTCCGACACGGGGGGTTGGGTCCTGCAGCCGGTCAGTCGCAAAGGTCTGAATCCGAACGAAACGACCATCGCTGAGATTCTCAAGAAGCAAGGCTATGCCACGGCCTGTCTGGGGAAATGGCATCTCGGCGACCAGCCCGACTTCCTGCCGACGCGTCACGGATTGGACCACTACCTGGGGATACCGTACAGCGAGGACATGATCCCGGCACGCAGACCTTCCTGGCCGCCGCTGCCTTTGATACGCAATGAAACCGTGATGGAGGCCCCGGTCGACCTCGCCAGAACCACGAGGCGGTACGTCGCCGAAGCTCTTCGCTTCATCGAGGCAAACCACCAGAACCGGTTCTTTCTATATTTCGCGCACCATCTTCCCGGCAGCGAGAAAGTCCCGGAGGTTGATCCGCACTTTCGGGGCCGGTCCGACAACGGCTCGTACGGCGACAGCATCCTGGAGATTGACTGGTCGGTCGGCGAGATCATCAATGCGCTCAAGAGGCTTGGAATCGATGACAGAACACTCGTGCTGTTCACGTCCGACAATGGCACGCCGCCGGACAAGGGTGGCAGCAATGCCCCCTGGGGTGGATGGGCCTACTCGACGAGCGAAGGGGGCATGAGGATGCCGTGCTTCATTCGATGGCCAGGGAGAATTCCAGCGGGACATGCCTGCAATGAACTGTGCACGATGATGGACCTGCTGCCGACCTTGGCCCGACTCGCGGGCGGTCCCCTGGACACGGACAAGGTCATCGACGGCAAGGATATCTGGGATCTCTGGTCCGACGTGCCGGATGCCAGCTCACCTCACGAAGCCTTCTACTATTACATGGCGGACCAACTACAGGCGGTCCGCGACAGTCGGTGGAAACTGCACTTGCCCCTCAAGGCAATCCGCGGCAAGACCGTAGACCGGCCCCTGCGGCTGATCGACCTCAGTATCGATCCGAAGGAGGTACACGACCTCTCACACGAGCATCCGGAGGTTGTTCGGAGACTCATGCGTTTCGCCGAGCGGGCGCGGACCGAGTTGGGCGACCTCGGTCGGCACGGTCACGGTCACCGAGCGGCGGGCCAAGTGGGCCGGCCGACTCCCCGCGTGCTCCTGAAGTAAGTGCGAAATAGAAGGATTGGACATGATGCCCGGGCATCATCGATTGTGGCCCCCACGAGGACGATGGCGAGAGTCGAAGTGGGCCGACCGATTCCATTCAAGATGGCACGGGCTGATCGTAACGTCCAGACCAGCGGCCCACGCGAAGAGAAGCGGAGCCTCTAATCCGCACGCGTTCACTGCTTGAGACATGTATGCTATAATCGTCCGGCTTCATGTACCTGTTTGAAACCGGAAACGGCACTCACAAGTAGGAGACCTGCGATGCACAGACGTCTGTGTCTACTCACGCTGCTTACAGTGGCCGCCTCAACCATAATCGCAATCGCCGATTCGGGCACCAGTACGCGAGTTGTCGATCCTGAGCAGCATGCTCGCGCGGTACGCGGCCGATATCCGTACCGGGAAAGGAGCGACTACGTCCTCCAAGAACTGGATCTCAGGCCGGGCGATGTTGTGGTGGACATCGGTGCCGGCGACGGCTGGTGGTCCCGACAGATGGCCAGGCGCGTGGGCGCAGAAGGGACCATTCACGCGGCAGAAGTCGGGCAGCAGATGGTCGAGAGAATGGGAAAGCAGTTTGTCGATGTGCCGCAGATCAAGCCATATCTCTGCCCCACGGATGGCACTGGCCTATCGGAGAACTCCTGTGATATGGCATTCCTCTCAAAGACCTATCACCATCTCTCCAATCACGTCGATTATCTGCGTCATCTGCGAACGGTGGTCAGACCCACGGGGCGTCTTTGTGTCATCGAACGCTACCCCAAACTCGCGGATGAGGGAGGTCGAGAGCATGCCTGGTGCCCCGGTCTGCTGATACAGCAGGCCAGCGATGCCGGATGGGTCCTTGCCCGCTGTATAATGATTACGGAGACGTATCACTATATCGCCATCTTCCTTCCCAAGGACCTCTTTGCCGCTCCGGCAAACAGAGAGAATTGAACTGCCTGCTCATGTGGGCAGCTCCCGCCGTCGCTCAAGTCGGTCAGTGGCAACGGATCCCTTGAGACGGCGTTCACGCTATGGACTGATCCCTGCCATCCGGTTGCGTCTGGGGCATCTCCAGAGGCGGCATCGGATATGGAGCCGCAACAACCCTGCCGGATGATATTCGATCCGTCATGCTGTCAGAGAGTCGAACGATGGTGGCCCGACTATCATGACGGTCACGCTGGCGAGTCAGCGCTGCCGTTCTATTCGAGCAACAGTCGTATCTCGGATGGATGAACACCGCCTGTATCGGCGATTTCACGAAGGGTCATCTCCTCCGAAGCGGCTAGACCTGCCTTTCGTAGCTTCTCCCTGGCAGCATCTAAATCGAGTCCAGCCTCTGCACAATACTGTCTCAACGTCATTCGGCCCATTCCCTGACTGCCTGAATGCTCTCCGCCACCGCCCGGACCGTGCCCGCCGGCGCCGCTCCCACCGTCCGTCCCGCCTATCGCGATCGTGTAGAGCTCATGGGGCGTCATGTTGTGCGCCGTCGCCAGGTCGCCCACGACACTCTCGGGCGACTCTACCTGGACACCTTGGGCTTTCAGGTTCTCCATGACACTTTCGAGGCTGACACCGTCTACCTGGTCGGCCAATTCCGCCAGCGTGAGCAGTTCCGCGTGCGGTACCGGCGCACGACGCCCCGAATCATCCCAACCATGCTTGATTGCCTCATTCCAGGCAAGTAGAGAGGAAAAAGGTCGGACATCGGCCAACGTGCCGACCGTGATCAGACCGCAAACCAGCACTGCGGTCACCCATTCCGCTCGAAAAGCGAGACTCTGAGAAGCCCGGTTCTTGAGGTAGCTTATCATGGGGCGCCAGTTCAGATAAATGTGAGCGATAGCCGCCACCATGAACACCGCACTGAGCCAGATGTGAAGGCCGATCCACTGATGCTTGGTCAACCCGAAGATCCTCCAGCCTGTCCAGTTCGCGATGCGTCCTGGCGGGACCACGAAGAGAATAACTCCGGTCACACACATGCCCAAGAAAGAAACGGCCGCTGCACTGGAGACAAAGGCTCGCCAGTTGAATCCTTGGTTGTTTGATGTGATCATTGTCCAACTCCCTGCCTGCTACTGTGTCAACGCGTGACATCGGCAACACCCATCGCTCCCGGTCTACGCAAACCCGGAGTTCGGGATCTTGCATGCTCATTCCTTTAACGAGCCCGGGTTGGTGCAACCTGCGGGGAAATCACAGGATTTCATGGAAGGGCGCCCGTTCTCAGTGTAGCTGCCCTCACGTCCTTTGGAAGGCAACCCCAATTCGGCCATGATCAACCACTCCCGCTGGAATCGGCTGGCCCGTTCGTCCATAACGCCAGCGTGAGGGATTGGCTACATACCGGCCTGCATCTGGCTAAAGAAAAGGGTCGCATTTCACGTGCGACCCTGGTGCGAATGACTACTTGAATGGGCTGTGTAACAGCAACCTTGTGTCTCACGGTTGGACTGGAACGGCTGGGCTGGCCAGCATGCAGGCGCCATTTCTCTTCTGCTGCTGGTTCTGCTGGTACCTTCCATTCGCGTTCCCGCTGCCTCTGCCCCGACCGTGGCCAAAGCGACCACCACTGCCGTTGCCTCTACCTCCACGACCACGACCCCGGCCGGCAGCATTGTTGGCTCCCTGCAGACCCCGGCCGTCGTTCCCGGCGGTACCCTGGAGAAGGCAACCGGTCCCGTCGGTTTCGATGTTCCGGGTGAAGGCCCGCAGGTGATTGGACGAACCCCTCTTGAGATTGCTGAAGACCCACTGGATGTCGCTCTTGTCCGTCTCCGACAGGGCCTTGTCCAAATCTGCAATATCGAGTTCCTCGATCTGCACGCCGACCTGTAGAGCATCGAGCAGCGACTTGGCCCCGCTCTCCGTCAGGCTCGCGTACAATGCGGTAAACTCCGGCTTGCTGAACACGCCGACGGTGTCATCAGTCACCGGGTCTGTCTGGCCGTACCTGTCGAGGAGCAGACCCACGGCGGCCATGTGTCGCTGCTCGGACGCCGCGATATTGGTGAACACCGGGCAGTCCCACATCTCGGCAAGCGTCAGATACACATCGCGAGCCAGCTTTTCCTCCTCGCGCATGTGCAGAATGTTCTCTGTTTCCACCGCCGTCAATTGTGCCGTTCCCGGGGCCGGGGCGGCAGGTCCCTGCCCTCGATTTCGCCCCTGACCGGCGGCGCTGCCCGCCCCAGCAAGCATTCCCGTAATCGTCAACATCGTCACTATCGCCTTGGCTCTCATTTTCATTCTCCTTAACTTCAGGTTGTCATGTCATACTCTCAAGTCGTTGCGATTCAGTTCCGGAACCACGTGTCATCAATCGTTGAACGGCACCGGGAAGAAAAACCTGCGGTCGATTATTCCAAATTCGGGCCTCTCGAACTGGGTAGCTCCTATGTCCGTAGCAGAATACGAGCCCTATTGCTTACCTGCAGCCGCGAAGGTCTTCTCTATGAAAGACGAATTGCCCAGCGATACGGAGTTGATGGCCCGCCTCGGCGAAGGCGACGTCTCGGCGTTGGGCACGCTGGCCGAACGGCACCAGACCCGCATCCTGTCACTGGCCTACCGGCTCTTGGGCGATTGGCACAAGGCGGAGGATGTCGCCCAGGAGACCTTCCTCCGCCTGCGACAGGCAGCCAGCAGGTACGAGCCGCAGGCCAGGTTCACTACGTGGCTGTATCGGATCGTTCATAATCTGAGCATGGATCAGCAGCGCAAAGCCATGAAAGCACCCGTCTCGCTGGAAGATGCACAGGCCGAGAGAGAAGATCCTGCGCAGGACAGTCCCGTTGAGCGGCGAGAGTTGGCCGAAGTAGTGCGGAATGCTGTCGGAGAACTATCGGACAGGCAACGACGCGCTGTTATCCTGCACCGATACGAAGGGCTCAGCCATGAAGAGATTTGCGAGGTCACGGGCTGGAGCAAATCGGCCGTCGAGTCGCTCCTGGTGAGGGCGTACGAGAATCTGCGAAAAAAACTGGCGTCATACCAGGATTTCTCAGATTGAACCCGCAGGTCATGACCGGCCTAGGGCGTTTAATACATGAGGCAGTCCAGATGGAACATGTAAGAGAAATAGAGCTGATCGAATTGGTGGCACAGCGGCTGGATCCCGAACGCAAGAGGGCCGTCCTGATGCACCTCCAGGATTGCCCTGCATGCCGGACGAAGCTGGAAGGTATCAAAAGAACATGGACCCTCTTGGGCGCATGGCAGGTTCAGCCCGCCAGGCATATTGAGATCGCCACGTTGGCTGATTCCCCCAGGTCGCGAGAGAAGGGCGATCGCGCTTCTATCATTCGATTCCCGGGTGTGGCGACGGCGGCACGGATCGCCGCTACG
>Ga0272441_10004395_pt1 | contig 25583 bp, 17 predicted proteins | sample SSMProp6N_FD_193582 | JGI IMG/M metagenome (GOLD analysis project Ga0272441, IMG submission 193582) | Marine sediment archaeal communities from Little Sippewissett salt marsh, Falmouth, MA, United States - SSM-Prop-6N | ecosystem: Environmental > Aquatic > Marine > Wetlands > Sediment ...
ACCGAACCAGAAAACCAGACGTAGTGCCAAGAGCCACTGGCCAAACCGTAAGTCCCTTTCGCAAAAGGAAATACAATTTCATGGTGTCGAAGATGGGTCAAGAGTTGACCCCAGAATCCCAGAATTTTGTCATCCTGAACGAAGCGGTAGCGGAGTGAAGGATCTGGGCTGCGTACGGAAGAGACTCGTCAGTCTCAGACGATCCCGGCGCGCCGGGATTCGCCTGCGGCTCAGGATGACAGAGTGCGAGCGCGTACGAACTTCTTGGAATCCATCTGCGAGCCGGGGCCGGGTGCGGCCGCCATAGTTCGCGCCGTGAGGTTCCCGGCCGACTGCACTGGAGCTTCTGGGCCGATGCGGCTGTTTGTTATTGCTGGAATTCGCGCGGGCTCGGGGGTATAGTCGAGACGCGTATAGTGATCGACAGAGGGCTTTGCTATGAAGACAACGGTACAACTCCTGATAGTGATGGTGATAGTGATGGCAAACAGCATTCCTGCAATGTCGGACGAGGGCATGTGGCTCTACAACGATCCGCCTCGTCGCCTGTTGAAAGAAAAGTACGGCTTCGAGCCGACGGACGCCTGGCTGGAGCACCTGCAGAAGTCGTCGGTACGTTTCAACAGCGGCGGTTCCGGGTCGTTCGTCTCGGCCGACGGTATGATTCTCTCGAACCATCACGTCGGCGCCGACGCGTTGCATAAGTTCAGCGACGAGCAGCACAATTATCTTCGCGACGGGTTCCTGGCGCGATCGCACTCCGAGGAGAAGCGGTGCCTGGACCTGGAGTTGAACGTTCTTATGGGCATCGAAGACGTTACGGCCCGCGTGAATGCCGCGGTCCGCAGCGACATGGAGGCCGAGGAGGCGTTCCTGGCCCGCCGGGCGATCATGGCGGAGATCGAGAAGGAGTCGCTGGAGAAGACGGGCCTGCGCAGCGACGTGGTCACTCTGTACCAGGGCGGGAAATACCATCTGTACCGCTTCAAAAAATATACCGACGTGCGTTTGGTCTTTGCGCCCGAGCAGCAGGCGGCCTTTTTTGGGGGCGATCCGGACAATTTCGAGTACCCCCGGTACGATTTGGACGCCTGTTTGTTCCGCGCCTACGAGAACGACCGCCCGGCCAAAGTGGAACACTATCTGGCGTGGAGCACCGCCGGGGTCAGCGACGGGGAGCTCGTGTTCGTCTCGGGCCACCCGGGACATACGAGCCGGCAACTAACGATGGCCGAGCTGGACTATCTCCGCGACCGGCAGTTTCCCTACGTTCTGCAGCGGCTGTACAACCTGGAGGTGGCTCTTTCGGTCTACAGCTCGGAAGACCGGGAAAATGCCCGCCGGGCCCGCGATCTTCTGTTCGGCGTACAGAACAGCCGTAAGGCGCGGGAGGGCATGTTCGCCGGCCTGCTCGACCCGGCGATCATAGAACGCAAGCGCACCGCCGAGGAGCGGTTGCGCGCCGCCGCGGCCCGGTCGCCCCAGGCTCAAGAGATCGTGCCCGCCTGGGACCGCATCGCCGAAGCGCAGCAAATTATCGCTGAAAACGCCCTGCAATACCGCCTCCTGGAAGGCGCCAACGGCTTCCACAGCATGTTGTTCAACATCGCGCGCACGATTCTTCGGGCCGTGGAGGAAAAGGCAAAGCCCAGCGGCGAGCGTCTGCGCGAGTTTCGCGACTCGAACCTTGAATCGCTCGAATTCCAGCTCTTTTCCCGCGAGCCCATCTACGACGATTTCGAGCAGCTCAAGCTCGCCAACTCCCTGACGTGGCTGGTCCAGCAGCTCGGCAGTCCCGATCCGCTCGTGCGGAAAGTGCTCGCAGGCAAGTCGCCGCGAGAGAGGGCGGCCGAACTGATCGCCGGGACGAAACTGCACGACGTGGAGCTTCGCAAGAAACTCTACGCAGCGACACCCGCCGACGTGCAGGCGGCGCGCGATCCGATGATCGAGCTGGCCAGGCTGATCGACGCACCCTCGCGGGCGGTGCGCAAGATCGTCGAGACTCAGGATGAGATCAAACAACAGGCCCACGCCAAGATCACCCGCGCCCGTCTGGCCCTCGAGAAGAGCACGCCTTATCCGGATGCGACCTTCACCCTGCGCCTGGCGTTCGGCACGGTGAAGGGCTACGAGGAAAACGGTCGCTCGATTCCGTTCCAGACGACCGTCACCGGCCTCTACGAGCGGGCGGCTGCACACGAATACCAGCCTCCGTTCGACCTGACGCAGCGCTGGCTCGACCGCAAGGCCCGCCTGGACCTCAGCACGCCGCTGAACTTCGTCTGCACCGCCGATATCATCGGCGGCAATTCGGGCAGTCCCGTCGTCAATCGCCAGGGCCAGTTCGTCGGCGTCATCTTCGACGGAAACATTCAATCGCTCGTGCTTGATTTCGCCTACACCGACGTCCGGGCCCGCGCCGTCTCGGTCAATTGCCAGGCCGTCATCGAGGCCCTGCGAAAGGTCTACGACGCCGATGCCCTGGCCGACGAGCTGCTCGGCACGCCAAGCCGGCAGTAGCACCCCATTTCGCAAGTCATGCGACTACCGCGGAAGTCAGATGGTTTCCGCCGCGGCGAGGGCAGGTTTGCACCGCTGCCGGCAAGGACAAACACGAGGCAGGATATGTCATTGCGAGCGGAGCGAAGCAATCTACAGTCGCACGATTCCTGAAACGCCGCCGTGGCTCGTATCCCGGATACCGTCGGCGCCGGCTGTCTCTCAATTGTCCCGGGCCGTATTATCGGGCCGCGCCGAAGCGGTCGAAGGCACGTTTGCCTTTGCGGCAGGCGTCGTAGGGGTCGGGGATTTCCCAGGCGTCGATATTCATCCAGCCCCGGAAGCCTCCCTGCCACAGCGTCGCCAATGACGCCTGCACGTCGATGTGTCCGTCGCCGCAGGGCAGGTGTTTGGATGTGCCGTTGTCGCGACGCGTGCCGTCGGTGTCGGTGAAGTGTGCGTAGCCGATGTTCCGGACGTCGATCCGCTTGAGCATTTCGTGGGGCCGGCCGGTCGATCCGTTCATCAGATCGAAATGGCTGGGGTCGTAGATCGTCTTGAGGCCCGGATGATCCGCCGCTTCCAGGATGCGCCGAAGATGGTCTTCCGTGTTGAAAACGAAGACCGGCTCGATCTCGAAGGCGGGAATCAGATCGAGGTCGCCGGCGATGTTGGCGGCTTGGCGAAACGAGGCGCCGAGGCGCTCGATGGCCTCGTCGATGGTCTGGCCCCGAAGGCCTCCTCCCGGCCACATGCCGATGCAGTCGCAGCCGACCGCATGGGCGAAGCGGGCCTGGTCGCGAAACTCCGCCAGCCATCGTTTCCTCTGGGATGCCTCGGGTGCGAACGCGCCTCCCGTGCCGGTCTGGATCGAGAAGACCTGGAGGCCATAGGCGTCGTAGAGGCGCTTCAACGCGTCGATGCGCTTCGCTTCATCGGGCCTGGGATAACCGCCCATCGGCCACGTCGCGTGCAGCTCGATCCCGTGAAAACCCATGCGCGCGGCGAAGTCGAGGACCTCCCATATGGGAAAGGTCTGGTTGTACTTTCGGGACGAGGAGGCAAAACCGTTCAGACCGAACGCTGTTTGCCAGCCCGCCGATTTGGGCGACTCGCCCCGAAGAAGCGAAGACCCCGCCGAAGCAAGAAACGCAGCTCCCATGGTCTTCAGTGCATCGCGTCGCTGCATCGTAATTCCTCCCAGCCTGCCACGATCCCCGTGGCGATCCTGATTGACGTTCGCACCGCAATTGTACCGCTTGGCCGGTTAGCCGACAACGCCACGTCCCGCTGCGTTGGAGCATCGCGCGACTGCAATGAATGGTCCGCCCGGTCGATTCCTTGCGTACAGATGTCCCAAGTGGTATTACTCAATAGATGGTTGCCTTTGAATGTGTCGAGGGACAGGAGAAGGCGTTCACTGAACGCGACAGCCGGACTATGTGGGCTGACACCAGGGAGTAATGGGATGATAGAAAGAAGAGATTTCTTGAGGGCGGGCCTGGCTGCGGCCGCCGGGTCGGTTGTCGGTGGCGGGTTGTGTGTAGCCCGGGGTCGCGAAGCCGTTCGGGCCAGAGGAAAACCCAACATCCTCTTCATCTTTGCCGATGACTGGGGATGGGGCGATCTGGGCTGTCACGGGCATCCGTATGTCAAGACGCCCAATATCGACCGGCTGGCAGCGGAGGGCACGGATTTCCATCATTTCACCGTCGCCTGCGGGGTTTGCTCTCCGAGCCGCACCGCCGTGATGACAGGCCACTTCCCCGCCCGCTACAATATTAACGGACACTTCGCCTGGGTTCCCAGCAACGAGAGGCGTAATATGCCCGATTGGCTGGATCCGCAAGTTCCGCTGCTGCCGAGATTTCTGAAAGGGGGCGGGTACGCCACCGCCCACTTCGGCAAGTGGCACCTCTCCAACAACATGGTTCCGGACTCGCCTCTGCCGAGCGAATACGGCTACGACGCCTACGGCGCCTTCAATTGTGCCGGCGAGCAGATGCCCGTGCACCAAGACGCGCGCCACGCGATCGCGTTTATCGAGCAGAGCCATCGTCAGAGAAAGCCATTCTTCGTCAACCTGTGGGTTCACGAACCGCACACGCCCTTCCATGTGCTGCCGAAATACCGCTGGCGTTTCCGCGATCTGGAAGAGGCCGACAACATCTACGCGTCGGTCCTGTCTCATGCAGACGAGAGGATCGGGGAAGTGTTGGGCACGCTGGATCGTTTGGGCCTGGCTGAGAACACCCTTGTCATCTTCAGCTCGGACAACGGGCCGGCGCGGGCCACCACGCCCACCGAACCGGAACTCATGTACGATACGGCCACCGGCGCCGGTTTTGGGATCGGAGCGTCCAAAGGAACCACCGGAGGGAGAAAAGGCTACAAGGCCGCGCTCTTCGAAGGCGGTATCGGCGTTCCGTTCATTGCTCGTTGGCCGGGCAAGGTCGCGGCCGGAAAGGTCGACGATACCTCCCTCATCTCGGCGGTGGATCTGCTGCCCACTTTTTGCCAAGTCGCCGGTGTCAAACTGCCGCCATCCTATGTACCGGACGGCGTCAGTCAGGTCTCTACCCTGTTGGGCCAGGGCAGTCCCAGGCGTGAGAAGCCGCTGTTCTGGAAATACGATTCGCCGTGGCCGGCGCGTGAGAACGCGCCCGACCATTGGGTCTCCTACGCCGTTGTCGATCAACGCTGGAAGCTGGTGGCCAATCGGGATTGCAGCTATGTGGAACTCTATGACATCTCGGCGGATCCATATGAGAAAAACGATTTGAAAGAGGGGCATCCGGATCTCGTCAAGGCGCTACGGAAAAAGCTGCTGGCCTGGCAGATGTCCCTGCCGGAGAAGCCGCCGGCCCGCTGCTTCTCGAAATTACGAACGCAACGACGCAAGTAAGTCCGGACCGCATTTCATCAATCGTGCGACTGTGGATTGCTTCGCTTCGCTCGCAATGACAGGGAAAACTCGTATATGTCATTGCGAGAAGTCCCGGCGCGCCGGGAAAGCAATCTCCTCCCGCATGATCGCGGAACTTGCGAAATGCGGTACCAGGACGAACGTACAGAATGCGAACTACGGCTAAATTGGAGTTCTGAAAAATGGATCCGCAGAGACGATTGACACGTGCCGCTATCACGCTGGCTGTATTGGTACTCGCAGGGACGATCGAGAACGCCGGCGCCCAGGAGATGGACGAACTGTGGGGCCAGCGGGTGATGAAGCTCAAGGCGGCCGATGCCGAACGTGGCCAGCTCTTCGACGAAGGCAACTACGCCATGTTCATTCACTGGGGCCTCTATTCGCACATCGGGAACTTCTACAAGGGCAAGAGCTATTACGGTATCGGCGAGTGGATCATGAACCGGAACATGGCCAACATCGGCGTCGATGAATACCAGGCGCTGGCAAAAGAGTTCAATCCGGTCAACTTCGACGCCGACGAGATCGCCAAACTGGCCAAGGACGCCGGGATGAAGTACATCGTCATCACGTCGAAGCATCACGACGGCTTCGCGATGTATCATTCGCAGGCCAGCAAATTCAACATCGTGGACGCGACGGACTTCGGCCGCGATCCGATGAAGGAGCTGGCGCAGGCATGCAGGAAACACGGGCTCGGTCTGGGGTTCTACTATTCGCACAACCAGGACTGGACTTTCCCTGGCGGAGGAAACGGGCCCAGGCAGACCGCCGACGGCCGGAAGGTGGATTTCAAGTACTACTACGAGAACAAGTGCCGTCAGCAGGTGGAGGAAATTACCACGCAGTACGGGCCGATCGCGATTGTCTGGTTCGATACCCCCGGCCGCATTCCGCGGGAATACGTCGAGGAACTCGTGCAAATCGTTCGGAAGAATCAACCCAAGGCGCTGGTCTCGGGCCGGGCCGGCTACGGGCTGGGAGATTACCAGACGCTCGGTGACATGGAGGTGCCGAACGAGAACGTCGAGGGCCTCTGGGAGACCGTGGATACGACCAACGACTCCTGGGCCTACGCCTGGTACGACAATTACTGGAAGACGCCGAAAGAGATCCTGCACCGCCTGGTCTCCTGCGTGGCCCGCGGCGGCACTTACATGCTCAACATCGGGCCGAAAGGCGATGGATCGGTGCCGGAGCCGGCGGCGCGCACGCTCAAGAGAGCGGGGCAGTGGATCAAGCGGTACCCGCAGGTGGTCTACGGGACGGATGCGTCGCCCTGGAAGCACGCCTTGCCCTGGGGCGATGTCACGGCCAAAGACAACACGCTGTTTCTTTGTGTTTTCGACACGCCGCAAGAGGGCGAGTTGAACCTGCCCGGGCTCAAGACAACGGTCAGGTCCGCGCGCCTGCTGGGCGAGAAGAAACGGGACGCGGAACTGAAAGTCCGGACGAAGGGCGGTTGGACGAAGATACAGTTGCCGCCACGCCCCCGCGAGAAGATGGTCCCGGTGGTCCGGGTCGAGCTTGACGGGCCGCCTCAAGTCGATCCGTGCTGGGGAATCGATCCCGCGGTCGAAACGACCCTGCTGGCGCAGTTCGCCGAAGCAACGGGCGCCGAGAAGGCGAAGAAATCCTGGATGGAGAAGTTCGGCGAGTGGAAGCACGTCGTACGCGTGTGGAAGTGGGCCGAAGGCGGCAAGGCCTCATGGGACGTCGACGTGCTCGAGGCGGGATACTATAACGTGGATCTGACCTATAACGGCACGGGCCGGATTGTCTGGGGCGTTGATATCGAGGGCGGCGCGCACATTCAGAACCAGCAGAACTCCTCGCACAACTATCAGCGCTTCCCCATCGGCTGGATCAGCTTCCCCAAGGCCGGAAGATACACCGTGAGTGTCTCATGCATCGAGGGCGACCGGGCCGAAGCCAGCCTTAAGGCCATCCACTTCACATTCGTCGACTGACCGCCCCGCTCCAATTCCGCTCCTAACCCGCGCCCCGGACTGAATTGCCGCCGATGGGAGCAAGCCCCCCGAGCGCCGCAGCACTTGTAGGGTGGGGCTTGCCCCACCATCCTCTCTTCGGTGGGGCAAGTCCCACCCTGCCGTTGCTGTCCCTGTTATTCAATGATCATCGGTAAGAGGACCATCTTGCTCTTCATTCTGATCTATATATTCCCACAATTCATTTTGGTGCAGCCAAATAGGATCGGCATTTATCCGAATGTATTCATCGACATCCATGCCATCAATTGTCGGAGGACGCTTGACGCGTTTCTGCTTGCCCTTCACAAAGATGGTCATGTACTCTTGCTGCCGCTTCTTCTTTGCGGCCTTCTGTTCCGGAGTCAGTTTCTTCTTTTGTCTTGCCATTCCCGTCCCGAACAATAGGGCTTGTGCCAGTTTGATAGTACTTCCGTTTTTCTCCCCCCCCCCCAGGCGATTACAGCCTGCGTTTTGTCAACGAGGCCCATGATACCGCCCGGCACCTTCTTGACAACAGGAATCACAACGACCGGCCGGACTTTACAGTACGCCCTTGTCTCCAGCGGGGGGGCCGGGATGTACAGGTGTGCCGGAGGGTCGTATCGTCCGGGTTTGCCGAGGGTGAGGCCATTGCGGCGGCGGGGCAATCGAGTATCTGGCCGGAGACGTGGCCGGACCGGTTGAAACGGAGGCCTGGATTATGATATTATAGAGCGTGTCGCGCGCAGGAAGGCCGATCATGAAGGTACATGGGAGATTCCGGCTTGATCCATGACCGGTTTTGTGTGGTAATATCCAGCATAGAGCCATTTCTCAAGCCCTTGGCTGGCCTGGCGAGCGACAGAGGAAGGAGTTCAAGCGAAGATGCAAGCGTGTATGTCTCCACAGTTTGAGGTGGGGCCGGCTGCATGGGTGAACTTGGAGGCCGGTCTCTAAGTACCTGCCTTGAGCTTGAACTGGCGATTCAGTCAGAGATGCTCCCAGAGTTTCGAATCCTCCCGACGATAAGCGCGTCCTGAAGTAATCGCCCGAAACACACCCGTGAGCGGTTATTGTTTGCATCACTGTTGGCGGACGTTGTTGGCAGATTCTATAAGCGGCGAGGTCATCTGAGCTGGTATCATTGACAATGCCGCGTGCGGGAGTGCCGATTATGGCGTCAAATGGCAAATCTCGGTTCATGAAGATCCATGGGAACCTCGGCCAGAGGTCTCCTGAAGATGGAAGGAGAGGCAGAATGAACAGATCAAGGGGATTTACTCTGATAGAACTTCTTGTTGTGATTTCGGTCATAGCGTTGTTGATGGCGATCCTGTTTCCGGCCTTGAGACGAGCCAAAAGACAGACCCAAGCCATTGTATGCCGCTCGAATATGAAACAGTGGGGTCTGGTGTTCGCTCTCTATGCCGATGACAACAACGATAGTTTCCCGCAGAGTTACGCCGGCAATGGCGTCAACGCCGAGGAAGCATGGATGCTCGGCGCCACGTTGCCGTATTACAAGAATGAGGATATGCGGATGTGTCCTTCAACCAAAGCTCTCGACAGGCCGCCGGCAGATCAAGCGGGCGGGACATTCATCGATTGGGGACCTTTTCCCGCGTCAGCGAGTGGTTCGGTGTGGTATGATGCTCTTGCTACCGGCAGCTATGCGTTCAATAACTGGTGTGCAGACCCCCCTGCGGGGATATCGTTCTGGCCCGGGATTCCTATCGAGAACCTGATAAGGAAAACCTCCGCGAAAGGCGCCCATAGGGTGCCTCTCGTAGTAGACAGCATATACGTTGACATCGCGCCGAAGCACACGGATCGCGCTCCAACGAATGAGGAGCATGCACGGGATGAATACAGCGCCTCGTACAGTTCAAATTCCATGAAGTGGTTGTGCATCGACCGTCACAGAGGCGGCATTAACGCGGTTTTTGTCGACATGCATGTCGAACACGTGCGGATGAAGCGATTGTGGAAGCTCAAATGGCACAAAAACTTTCAATTAGGTGTCGGACCTGCAGGTGGCTGGCCCACCTGGCTCCGGACGTACGGAGAGGACTAATCAACTGATAACAAAACTCAAACGTTCGGCGAATTCCATCAACGGGTCGCCCGGGACGACGCGGCTGTCGGCGCCTTGACGAGGTTCACGGGAGAGTCTCGACGGAGGCGGAGCGAATATGGAAACGGCTCCAAGGCGGCGTTTGGGCGCCGGATTGGAGCCGTTTGGTTTCGTTGCGAGCCCGGGCCGGTGTCGGCCGGGCGCGTTTGGCGTCTTATGCGCCGCTTTTGTACTTGGCCCAGTAGTCGGGGAAGAACTCCTTGGCCTTGGTTTCGAGTTCCTGGTCGCTGATGGCGGTCAGGCGGCCTTCGACGTCGTACTGGTCGATGACCCAGCGGGCCAGGCGGTGGACCTTGATCTTGTTGATCCGCTCCTCGTCCTTGAGTCCGAAGAACTCGTTGACCCAGTGGGCCACGCCGTCGGCGCCGCTCTTGTCGGTGATGGCGACGCGGGGCGGCCGGCCGAGCAGCTTTTCGGTATCGAAGATGTTGTAGATGCGCTCGTCCTGGCGGAGCCCGCCGGCGTGGATGCCGGCGCGGGTGGTATTGAAGGCCCGCCCGGCGAACGGATAATTATCGGGAATCGGCAGGCCGATAGACCGCATGTAATCGGCCAGCTCGGTAATCGCCAGCGTCTCGATCCCGCAGAGGTCGCCCTTGAGCGCGATGTACTCCATGATCGCGCCTTCGAGCGGCGGGTTGCCGGTCCGCTCGCCGAAGCCGAAGAGGGTCGTATTGACGGCGTCGCAGCCGTAGAGCCAGGCGGTTCCGCCGTTGACGTGGACTTTATGGAAGTCGTTGTGCCCGTGCCATTCGAGGCGGTCGCCGGGGACGCCGCACTCGCGGTTGAGCTTGTAGATCAGCTTCGGGATGCTGCGGGGCAACTCGGCGCCGGGATAGCTGACGCCGAAGCCCATCGTGTCGCACAGGCGGATCTTGGCCTTGAGCTCGTCGGGCACCTGCTCGCTCATCTCCATGAGCTTGTCGACCAAGGGCAGGACGAAGCCCTCGATGTCGGCGCGGGTGACGTCTTCCAGGTGGCAGCGCGGCCGCACGCCCGCCTCGAACGCGGCGTCCACGACCTCGCAATACGAGTCGATGCACTGCTGGCGGCTGCGGAACTTGAGCTTGTGGAAGACGTGGTAGTCCGAGCAGCTCGTCAGCATGCCGGTCTCTTTGAGGCCCGCCTCCTTGACCAAGCGAAAGTCTCCCTTGACCGCGCGGATCCAGCCGGTGCACTCGGGATACTTGTGTCCCAGGGCGCGGCATTTGTCCAGCGTCTCGCGGTCGTTCTTGGTGTAGAGGAAGAACTCGGTTTGCCGGACGACGCCGTTGGGCCCGCTCAGGCGCGACAGGAGATCGTAAATGCGCACCATCTGGTCGATGGTATAGGGCGGGCGGGCCTGCTGCCCGTCGCGGAACGTCGTGTCGGTGATGACGATGTCCCTGTCCGTGACGCCGGCGACGTCGAACTCGACCGGCGCGCCGTCGATGATCTCGACGACCGGGCTTTGCAGCCGGATCAATGGGGGCAAATCGTGCCGGTAGATGTCCTCCAGCAGGTTCGGCCGGGTCGCATCGACCAGCGGATGCTTTTTCTTCGCATTAGCCATGGTCTATCCTTTCACACCAGATTCGTTGCAGGAGCGATCTCGGACGGCAGATGCGCACGGTTGCTTTCGATACGCAAGCGGCGGTCCGAAATCGGCAATCGGGTGGTTCACGTCGCCGCAACTACTCTTCGACTTCGACGCCCTGTTCCTTGCACACCTTGGTGATGAACTCGACGGCGCTGCCGACGGTCTCGACCGACAGGGCGGCGTCTTCATCCATCTCGATGCCGAATTCTTCCTCGAACATCGCGACCAGCTCGATCGATTGTACGCTCTCGGCGCCGAGGTCGGCGGTAAAATTGTGCTCCGGACGAATCGAGGCCGGATCGATTTTCAATACGCGTGCGGTTACCGCGTTGACACGTTCTGCGACTGTTGCCATCAATGGTACCTCCCGTTTGTATATTATTTCATCATGGCCCTGCGGCCTTTCTTGATTGCCTCTTTCCGAGGCGGTGCCGTCATCTCGAAAATCACGTCCCACATGGCCTGCTCGGCCTGCGTCCACTGCCCGCCCCGGCGGCCGGTCGCCTTCTCGGCGGTTTGGTACAGGCTGCGTCGTCCGAACCCTTTGGTCACGTTGCCCTCGATGAACCAGGAAAACGACGGGATGAACTTCGGCAGCGGCTTGCCCGTGGCCATGATGATCGCCATGGCGCCGACGTAGGAACCGGTGTTGAACAACGTGCCGATCGAGGTCTTGGTATGGTCGCCGATGAGCGAGCCGACCTTGGTCGAGCCGGTATCGATGCAGGCCTTTCCGTCCAGCATGACCGACACGTTGGAGTAATCGTTTTTGAGATCGCTGTTGGTCGTCAGTGCGCCGAGGTTGACCCACTGTCCGACGTAGCTGTGGCCGATGAATCCGTCGTGGTACTTGTTGGAGAAGCCGTGGATGATGGACTCTTCCAGTTCGCCGCCGATCCGGCAGAACGGCCCGATGGAGTTGCCCTCGCGGCACTTGGCGCCGAGCAGGATCGAGTTTTTGCCGATGTAGCAGGGCCCCTCGATACGGGTGAAGGGATGAATCTCGGCGCCTTCGTCGATATAGACGGGCCCGTGCTCGGCGTCGATCACGACCATCGGATGGACCGTCACGCCCGGGGCGACGTAGACGTCTTTCTTGCTGCCGCGGATCGCCATGGGCTCCTCAATGGACCCTTGGAGGCCGCTTTTCCCCATGGCGGCAAAGTCGGTGATGAGCTGTTCGGGGTTGGCCAGGACCAGGTCCCAGGTATAGTCCCACGTCGGGAGCTTGCAGGGCACGTTCGGCAAAGCGGCTTTGGCCGAGGCGAGAAACGCCTCAAGGTTGCTGCCGTCGAGCTTGGCCGCATTGGCGCTGCTGACGCGGGCGTAGAGGATCTCTCCCCCTTCGTCCAGACCTACCTGGCTCGGTCCCTCGGCGGCGTCGAAGCTCTCTGCCTTGAGGCGGGCGTCGGCGATCAGCAGGTCTGCCCCCGCCAGTGCCGCCGCGTTGTTGACCGGGCGATCCGTCTGGGCCCGGTACACTTCGGCCATGTAGTCGGGCAGAAAATAGGCGACTTCGCCCGGGGTGGTTTTCGCCTCCCATTTCTCCTGCAGCGAGGTGATGCCGCAGCGAAGCTCCCACAGCGGCCGGTTCAGGATCAACGGAAAGAAATGACGTCGCTTCTCGGTGGGTCTGTCAATCAGGATCAATCTCATGAATCGCCTTTCCAACTGTCGTGGCATCCGAGTTTGCGGCACGTGCCGCTAACTACAGTTCCAAGCCGGGTTTACATCGCTGTAAAAGCCGGCGCCTTCGTGGCGTTGCCAGGGGCCAAGCCCCCGGAAACGGTGACGAGTGGCCCGGGCAGGCCTTTTGCAAGCTGCGCTTGCCGATACGGTCCAACCAGGCACACAGAGAAAGCCTGCACCCGGATAGGGCGAGTGATGAAAACCCCGCCCGGTGCAGGAATCCAAATTCTACGAAGCCGCCCCGTGCAGGTCAACCCAAAAACAGGGCAACCACAGGGGCTTGCCCCTACGAGTGGTTGCGACGCATCGGCACCCCGTAGGGGCCCCGGCGCGCCGGGGTGCCTGCCCAAGACCGTTCGGTTGTTGTTGTGCCACGGGTCCCAGGCGAACGCGGGATACGACAATGCGAGAGAGGGCAACCACAGAGGGTTGCCCCTACGAATGGCCACGACGCATCGGCACCCCGTAGGGGCAGGCCCCCGTGCCTGCCCGGAACCGTTCGGCTGGCGTCGTGCCATGCGACCCCGGCGAACGCGGGATACGACAATGCGAGCGAGGGCAACCACAGAGGGTTGCCCCTACAAATGGGCACGACGCCTCGCCAGCCCGTAGGGGCAGGCCTCCGTGCCTGCCCAAGACCATTCGGCCGTGGTTGTGCCACGGGGTCCCCGGCGAACGCGGGATACGACAATCCGAGACAGGGCAACCACGGGGGGTCGCCCCTACGGGTTGGTGACAGGCACTGAGGGGGTTTGCAGGCGCAGGGTGGCGATGGCGTACGGTTTGATCGGCACGGTGAGCTGATGTTGCGTGCAGGGCAACTCGGCGAGGTTTTCTTCCACGATGTTCGTGCGCCAGGCTTTCTCGATGGCCAGATGGGGCATTGCCAGGGTGGCGGTGGTCTCTTTGCCTTCGGTTTCGATCAGGCGGATGATGAAGCCGGTGCCGTCCTCGGCGCGCTTGATGGTTACGAGCCAGACGTTGGGTTTGTCGATCGAGCAGAAACTGGAGCGCCGGGGCAGGGGTCCTTCCTTTCGCCCGTAGAGCAGATGCCCGATGAGGCGGTTGTGTGCGGCCCAGCCGAAATCGCGGCATTGGTTATTCGTCTGCGGCCCGGCGTGGCTGGTCAGCGAATAGCGAAACAGAATGTCGCTTTGCTGGACCGGTTGAAAGTTCGTGCGGAAATTGCCGTCGATGACGAACGCGTAGACGTGACCCTGGTTCATCTGCTCGGCCCCGACGAACGGGCGGCCGAAGCCAGGCGGTGTCACTCCGTGGTGGGCCTGGGAGACGTAGCAGGGCCACAGGCCCCCGAACTCCAGCAGGTGCGACTCCACGGGCGAGAGCGTGACGCCGGTCTCGGCGTTGGAGACCTGCGCCCAGTGTTGCACGCAGTAGTAATTCGTATTCGAGCCGGGGAACTGGTCGCGCAGCGGCTCGATGACCGAGTTGGAGCCTTCGAAGCGAAACTGCGGATCGTCCACCTGGAAGGGAAACGCGAAGTACATCTCCAGCAGGGGGGTGGTGTCCTTGAGCACGCGGTTGCGCAGGTCGATCCGCTTGATGCCGTTGTAGAGTATGACTTCCTGCGTGAGTTGCGGGCACCCCGGCGCCGACCCGTGCGCGATGACGCTGGCATAGACGGCCCCGCGCTGCCCGATGCGGATCTCGGCGGCTGTCGCGCCGGCGGTCTCGTCCGTTTGGGTCCACTTGGCCACGAGCTGGTTCAGCTTGTGGGGGGCGTTGGGGTCGATCAGCTCGCGAGACAGTTCTTTGTCGTACAGGCTGGCGATGCCGCCGGTTTGCGGATCGAGCGTGACCTTGAAGAAGCGGTTCTCGACGATGTTGCCATCGACCGACAGGCCCGTCTCGAAGCGCGGCGCCTCTTCCTTGCTCACGAGCCGGTAGGTCTTGTATCCCATGGAGGGGACGCCTTCGGCGACGAAGACGAGGTCGAACAACTCGTGCCTTTCGAATTGTCCCCGTCCCCAGCGCTGCGGCGCGTAGGGCGCCGGCGCCAGGGGCCCGTCCAGCTCGACGAGCTGGTAGGGGACCTTCTTGCCGGTCTCGTCGTCGATGAGGTCGAACGGTTTGTCCGGCGGGAAACGCGTGACACGCACGACGTCGGTTCGCTCGACTGCCAGCGGGTTGAACACCACGATGTGCCGCTGCTGCTCGTCGAGGCCGATCCGATTGGCGATGGCGCGCACGCTCTCGGACAGCACGGACTGGGCCAGGCCGGCCGCCTTGTAGGCGTAGTGACTCTTTTCGTTCCAGGCCCAGTCCTGCAATTCGCCGGCGGGGTAGTCCTTGCCCCACGTGTGCTCGTCGTAGAGCAGCATGTCGTCGTAGGCCTGAGCGATCTTTGCGGCGGGGTAGGCCGATTCGCAGACGACCGAAGCGATCGTCGCGGCTTTCTCGGCCGTGAGCAGCTTGTCGTGCGTCAGGCGGTTGATCGTCGTTTCCTTGGCCGTGGACAGCGCGCCCACCGCGTAGTCCGTGTGGGGCAGTTCGCCCCGGAAGGTCCGCACGTCGTCGCACTGCTTTTCGAGCGCTTCGAAGAACATCGAGTTGGTCGCCACGACGAGCTTCGGATAAGCCCACCGCGTGTTCCATTCCTTGACGATGTGACTGATCTGAACATCGGGCGGGTAGTTGTCGACGCCGTTGTGGATGTAGCGCATCACGTCGAAGGGCGAGTTCTTCTCTTCCAGCTCGGTCAGCGCGCCGGGCAGGTAGTCCAGGACCTCCGCGTAGGAGTCCGGGCCGATCACGCGTTTGAAGAAACCGTAGCTGCCCTGGTAGTAGAGCAGCACGGACTGCCCGTCCGGGCCCTGCCAGCGAAAGGCGTCGGGCCGGCCGTGGCGCAGGACGGCCTTCTCGTCCCAGAACGTGTGGATGTCGTTGCGCCCCCACTCGAAATAGGTGGGCAGGCCCGCGAAGAAGTACTTCACGCCCGAGCCCGCCATCACGGTGGGCAGGCCCCAGCTCAGGCCGGGCACGTCGGTAATCGAGCCGGTGCGGATATCGGCGCCGTAGGCCCGCTTGAAGCGGAAGGCCGGATACAGCAGCCGGACCAGTTCCTCGTGGCCGCAGAGGCCGGTGATCTCGTTGCCGAAAAGCGCCCCGATCTCGATCCGGCCGGCCTTGAGATAGGCCGCGAGCTTGTCAATGACTTCCTGCGGCCGGTTCGCTACGAAATGCTTGATCGACCAGCCCCCTTCCAGCGTGTAACGATACCGCGCCTCCTCGGGCCAGTCGTCCGTCTCCTGGCAGAAGCGCAGCACGTCATCGTAAAAGCCGTCGTACCGGTTCAGCACGTTCTCGATCGTGTCGGTATAGCCCAAGTCGTGGTGCGTGATCGGAACGAAGTACACCGTCCAGTGCCGGCGCGGGTTCCACACCATCTTCTTGGTGTCACGTGTCACGCTGTCGGTTTTGAGCGCAAAGTCCGCCGAGGCCGGCTGCCTTACATCGGCCACGCGAATCTGAATCGTGGACTTGCCCTTTTCGACCGTTCCGAGAAGGACTGATTGTGTGTCGGCGCCGATCTTGATGTCCAGGGCGGCGGCAATGGGCTCGCCGGTGTTCTCGAGGGTGAGCTCGACGACCTGCAGCAGCTTGTCCGGCTCGCCCGCGAACAGGACGGTCGGCTCGACCGCGAGCAGGCGCAGGCTCGGCTCGGCGGGCTGTTCGGCGCCGGTGACACCGCCGGCCCACAGCGCGAGCAACAGGGCGAGGCAGGGCAAACATCGTCTGAGGTTGACTGCTGCGGTTCTGTCGATCATAACCTGCTCCTTACGATGACGCGTCACGCGGGTACGGCTGAAACACGACGTCGGCGATTCTCGTGCGGATCGGTTTGGTGGTTCCTTCGTCGGCGGGATGCGCCCGGTTGGTCAGGATGATGACGTAGGTGCGAGAGGCCGGGTCGCACACGAGCGAGATGCCGGTGTAGCCCGAGTGACAGAAGGCCTCATCCGAGGCGTACGCTCCTTTGATCCAGGCGTAGCCGGAGCTTAGATCGAATCCCAGCGCCCGGCCGTGCGACTGCTCCGTGGTCAATCTCTCCACGGCAGTGCGGCTGAGAACCCGGCGGCGCTTCCACTTGCCTTCGTGCAGCAACATGCGGCAGTAGATCGACAGGTCCGAGGCGCTGGAGAAGACGCCCGCGTTGCCCGAGACGCCCGCCATCAGCCGGGCCAGCGGATCGTGCACCGAGCCGCGCAGCAGCTCGCCGTCGACGATCTCGGTCGCCGCGATCCGGTCTTCCCACGATGCCGGCGGGTTGTACGTCGTGTGCTTCATTCCCAGCGGCGCGAAGATGTTGTCCCGCGCGAACTCGTCGATACTCTGTCCGGCCGCGATCTCCACGATCCGGGCCAGCATGATATAGCCGAGGCAGCTATACTTGAACTGCTCGCCCGGCGCGCTGGCCGCTTCCAGGCTGCAAATTTTCTCGATCACCTTCTCGGGGCACGGGTTCCCGTATTGCTCCTCAAGGGTTGCCGCGTTCGTATACGGGGGCAGGCCGGACGTGTGCGTCAGCAGGTGCCGGATCGTGGCGTTCTCTTTCCCGCCGCAGCCGAAGGCTGGCACCCAGTCTCTCACGTAGTCGTCCAGGCTCAGCTTCTTGCGGTCGACCAGGATCAACACGGAGGTGGCTGTGCCCACGGGCTTGCTCAGCGAGGCTAAATCGAACACGCTGTCCTTCCGCATCTCCGCCTGATACGGCTCAGCCACCGCCAGGCCGAACGCCTTATGATAGAGGATTCGGTTCGATCGCCCGACCAGAACCACCGCGCCGGGAACGTGGCCGGCCTCGATCTCCTCGGCCACGATGCCGTCGATCTGCGCCAGATGCTCGGTCCGAAACCGGTCCGGGCGCAGGAAACATCCCCCCAACGTGAAAACGAGCCATGCCAACGGCAGCGCCACGAGCAGTGTACGTTTCATGCCGGCCTTTCGCACCAAACCATTGCGTCCATTCATGGGACCTACATCATAACACCCCCCGCGCCCCCCGTCACCGTATTTTCCCCCTCCGAGTCGCCCGGTGTCTGTGCAGATTTTCGGCGGCGCCCATTTTGATCGCAGAGGCCGTGCGCGCCGGGGCCCCTACGGAAATCCGGACGACACATCCATGCCAGGATGTTTTCACACACACGTCGCCCCGTGGTCAAGGTCGCGCGGCGCCTGGACACGGTCTGTCTCTGGCCGCCGGGGTGGCAGCGTCAAGTCCGAAGGACTTGGCGATGGCTCAACGCCCGGGGCTCGTATAGCGCCACGCGCAGCAGGCAACTCCCCCATCGCCAAGCTGCCGCTTGACGCTGCCACCCGCATACGAGAATCTTTTCACAGACACGTCGCCCCGTGGGTCAAGGTCGCGCGGCGCCTGGACACGGTCTGTCTCTGGTCGCCGGGGTGGCAGCGTCAAGTCCGAAGGACTTGGCGATGGCTCAACGCCCGGGGCTCGTATAGCGCCACGCGCAGCAGGCAACTCCCCCATCGCCAAGCTGCCGCTTGACGCTGCCACCCGCATACCAGAATCTTTTCGCAGATAGGTCGCCCCGTGGGTCAAGGTCTCGCGGCATGGCGGACGGTCGGTGGATTTCCAATCCCCGCTTCCGCCACGCACCATTCCCGACGGACAATCGAAACCGAAAGTCAAATCCCCAATCCCCAATCTCCAATCTCCAATTCCCAGAGGTAGGGTGGGTTCTCAACCCACGCGGCCACCCTCGTCTTATTCCTCCGCGCTGGCCCCGCTTTGGAGCCAATGGCTCAACAACAGGGCGAGGTCCCGGAAATCAACCCTGCAATCGCCGTTGAGGTCGCCGGCGATGATGGTTTCGCAGACCGGTTCGCCGAAGTAGGACTTGCTCGCCTCGGGGGTGCCGCCGTAGGCGCCCATGTTGATAATGCCCCCGTTGGGGAAGGGTTCGTACCCGATGGGGCTGTTCGGATCGCCGGCGTCGATGCAGGGACTGGTAACCTCATCCTGGATCCAGCTTTCGCTGTTCGGGTCCCAGCGTCCTGCTTGGGACATCAGATGATAGTCGCCGTGAATCCGGAGGGAAGGGGATCCTCCAGCGTTCCTTAGTGGACGAGGCGAGGGTGGACTATTGGCATCCATCTCCCAGTGACCAGAATCCACAAAGCAGGGATCAACATCCAGGTTGCCCGAGCCCCATTCAAGTATGCTTCCATCTCCCAAACACACAGCCTCTTGTCCACCTTGGATATTGCTATGGGAGATACTACAGATAGGAGTGTAGAGAGTATTGCCTTTATAGATTTGTATTTGGCAGGTGGGCCCGTTGTTCCAGAAAATGGAATTGCTGACTGTGCAACGGGCTTGACTGCTGTACAACGCGAGACCCGGGCCGGCACTTCCTGTAACGGTGCAGTTCTCAATAGTGGCATTGCTGGCATAAAGAGAGATTCCAGAGCCTGCTATGACGCACCGGCGGATTGTCGAAATGCTTTCTATGCCGGAGCGGATTCCACCATGTACAACGCAAGCCTCGATGATCGCAGCGTCATCGCGTTGGCAGATTATGCCATAGGCACTACATGTTATTGAACAATCCTCGATGCGTGCATTGCTATGCGTGCAGAAGATCCCCTTCTGACTGAGGATTGTGCACCCGCGGATCCTTGGAGAACCCTTTGCGCAATGAATGGACCCGCTCCAATCTTCCTCGTTGTCTCTAAAGACGCAATCCACGATCGTCACGGTCCCCTCGGCACAATAGATGCCTCCACCCAGTCCGGTAACAGGGGCCAGATAGTTGGCCGTCTCGGCGATGTTCTCGGAGAACGTGCACTCCCGGATCAGTGCATGGCTCTCATAGCAATAGATTCCCGCGCCCCAGCCGCTGCGGTCGCCGTATACAGTGCAGTGTGTGATCGTACAATTCAGGATGGTCGGACTGCTGGCTTCGCAGAAGACGGCACCACCTTTGTCGGAATAGCCATTCCTGATTCTTAGGCCCTGCAAAACGGAGTCGGCGGTTTCTCCGCTACGAAAGAGAAATCCCCTGTGCTGATCCTCGCTTGTCCCGTTGCAGTCAATGATGCAACTCTCAGGTCCGGCTTCGCTGCGGACGGTGATGGCCTTGCCCCGAAAGTCGATATCGCGATTGCCGTCGCCGGTGTAGATTCCGGGGGCAAGCAGGACCGTGTCTCCATCGTTGGCGTCGTCGACGGCAGCCTGGATGGTGTGGAAATCGGCGGGGGCGTCGTTGGCGACGCGGATGGTCCGACCGAGGGCTGCCGGGCAGAGCGCAACGAACAATACAATGCGTTTCATGGCTGATCCCTCCTGTTTCTCTTATCTCGGCGTTATGGGTTCAGGTTCGGGGGCGGCGGGACCGGGACGCCGGCCATCCAGTGCAAGGCAAGAATCTTAAAGTCCTCGAAATCCACCCTGCAATCCCCGTTGATATCCCCCGCAATCGGGGTCTCGCAAACCGGCTCACCGAAGTACGACTTGCTGGCCTCCGCCGTGCCGCCGTAGGCGCCCATGTTGATCCGCCCACCGTTCGGGAAAGGTTCGTACCCGATGGGACTGTTCGGATCGCCCGCGTCGATGCACGGACTGGTGACGTCGTCCTGGACCCAGCTTTCACCGATCGGGTCCCACCGTCTCGCCTGGCTCTTGAGGTGATAGTCCCCGTCCACCCAGATCCCATCGCTTGGATCGTCCGACGTGCCGTTCGGATCCCAACGACCCCGCCTGGCAAAGCAGGGATCGGCGTCGAGGTTGCCCTCTCCAGGGTGGCCCTCCTGGACCGTGCTGAAGGTAACCGTGATTTCTGAGTCATCCTGGTTGGCAATCTCGTTGCCACCGTTCCAGAGGACGCAGTTCGTCATTCGAACGTGACTCGGCGATACATAGGACCAGCAGTGAAGAGTGTTTCCCTGTTGCCCTGAATTGCCAGCGAATGTGCAGTTGGCTGTTGTCAGTCTACTGTTGGAGTACAGGGCCAGGGCGCCGCCACCAAAACCATCGCCCTTGCCGTGGCCTGTTATCGTGTTTCCACTGAACGTGCAGTTGGACAACTCAGGCCCAGTCACGCGGCCTTCCCACATCCCAACGTTGTACAACCCTCCGCCCCGGTCCCCAGCGGAATTAGCGCAGAACCTACACCCCACCAATAACGGATTCCCCGATGCATTTGCCATTGCCCCGCCTTCTGTCCGCGCGAAGTTACCCATGAAATTGCACTCGGTCCAAACCGGATTGCCGCCATGACTGTCGATCCCACCACCTCTTTCTGCGGAATTGCGGGAGAACACGCAGGCGGTGAAAACGGGGGAACGGGTCCAGCTTTCGCTGGCAACGGCACCACCCCCGCACGTTGCCCCGGTGTCTAAGCTTCCTGCCTGATTTTCTACAAAAGTGCATCTGTTGAAAGTCACATTGCTCTCGGTGGAGTATAGGCCGCCGCCGTGAGATGCAAAGTTGTTGAAGAAATGACAGTCCTGCAGTGTAGGATCGCCTCGGTCTATGGATATCCCACCACCGTGGCGTAGTAATGGTCGATTATATCTCCGGCCCGCTCGGTCTTCACACAGGCCATATTGCCCAAGAAGCAGCAACCAGTCACCAGGGGGTTTCCAAAGCGGCTGAACATTCCCCCGCCATCGGCGGCGAGGTTGCCATTGAACGTGCAGTTCAACACCTTCGGGCTGGCCTCGTCAAGGTACATGCCCCCACCCTCATGTTCGTAGGGCAGGGGATTTCGTGGCAGGTATGGTTCGGCGTAGCCGCCAGTGATCGTGAAGCCTTCGATGATGGCACTTCGATTTGTGCCACTGGCGGTTACGACGTGGTAGCTGTTCTCGGCACGTGTTGGTTCGTCCCGCAGATCGTGGGGATGGTCAACTTCAACATCATTATCGGCCAGATCTCCACTCAGGATGGTCTCATACAACTCGATGTTCCGTGCGTTGGGGTCGGGTGCGGCCAGGCCGGCGTAGCCTCCCTTGAGGGCGAGGCCGCTGACCAGCGTAAACGTGGCCATGCGGTCTCCCGGCGTCCGACCGGCCCCCTGGTCCGGCTTATAGACACCCTGGGCCACGCGAATCTCGGTATTGCCGACCGTCGCAGCGTTGGCGATGGCGTCCTGGAGGCTGGCGTAAGCCGTCGGCCACGACAGACCGTCGCCACCAGGCGCAGCGGCCGCGTCCACATAAAGCACCCAGGCCGGATCGGGCAGCAATTCCGCCGACGTCACAACCGCCGTGATCTCGATGCTCTCATACGTCCCCCACCCGCCGCCACGTGACGGTCGCTCGCCGCGGTATACTCCAAATTCCAACGTCCGAACGTCCCAGTCTTCAAGGGGCGGGGTCGAGACGGGGAGCGAGTCGTCGCCGAGGGGATCATTAGGCCACAGGGCAAGAAACACGAGCGCTATCCCGTGACACTGAAGATCATCACTCTCAGGTATCATCAGGTTTTCATGGCTCGCCAGCCCAAATTCTTCGCGGGGACCCTCTTCGATGGGCTGGAGGTCATTTGTCGTGCCGATAGTCAGGGAAACGGCCTCCGGGTTGGTCTTGAAGACAAATCCATTTGCGCTCACAGCGATACCACACGGTCGCGCATCGAACTGATACGTCCCGCGCCAGCCATAGGCCGAGAGATCGGGTGCGGATGTATCATAGGCGTAAATGCCCTCAACGGGATCACCGATCTGGACGGATTCGGCTACATGCCTCAGGTCGTCACCGAGCTGTCCAAGCTCAGGCAGGACTTCAACATTCGTAACCTCGGCAGTGATCTTCACCGTAACGATGCGCGCGAAGCCGGCCGGCACGATGCTGCAGACGGCAGCGCTGCAGACGATCAAGAATCTGGCCATTCGCCTCAACATAACCGGTCCTCTCCGTTCATGGAATCCTCGTTGTGCTCTCTTCGTCAGCGCCCCACCGGTTCGTCCTGCGAACCGTCGCTGTCGCTCATGGGGTGCCATTGCAGAGCCATGATCTGCAGGTCCTTGAAGTCGACTTTTCCATCGCCGTTGACGTCGCCAGCGTAGATCGTTTCGCACGGCTTAGCGCCCGGGAAGTAGGCCTTGCTGGCCTCAGGCGTGCCGCCGTAGGCGCCCATGTTGATAATGCCACCGGTCGGGAAAGGCTCATGGCCGATCGGTCCAGTTGGGTCGCCTGCGTCGATGCAGGGACTGGTGACGTCGTCCCGGACCCAGCTTTCGGCGACCGGGTCCCACCGTCCGGCCCGGCTCTTGAGGTGGTAGTCGCCGTCAATCCAGAAGCCGTCCCAATGCCAGTAACCGTTGCGAGCGAAGCGGGGATCCGCCTGGATGTTGCCGAATGCGTCGAAGTCGTAGCTCGGACCCCAAGGAGGGTCTGCCGCCAAGAACTTGTCGTAGAAGATGGAGTTTGCGTCATTGCGAATGCAACAAGAGGCGAACACAAGGTCGCCTCGGGCCGGGCACTCGATCATCGTACACATGGTACCGGCATAGCCCAGGTAGGCCTGCTCACCCTTGCCGGTAAAGGCCCGGTTGTCAGTGATGATACAATTCTCGAACCGGGCTATGGCGCTGGAACAGGCGACGCCACCTCCATAAGCGGCGCTGTTCCCGGAAATAACACAGTTGCGAAAAAGGACGTTACCCTCTGCACACAGCACACCGCCACCGTATGAATTCTCGCTATCGGAAGAGTGGTTGTTGGTAATGATACAATTACTGACGGTAGCACGAATTTCGCCGGCGGATTGTGGTCCAGTGTGGATCTTCCGTCCTATCTTTATGCCAACTCCTTCATCAAATCCTTCATTACCTGTAATAATACAATTGCGAATGACGGCGTGGCCTTCGTGCCTGCACATGATGGCTCCGCCCCCCCCGCCGTTCGTTATTGTGAACCCGTCCAAGATGGCTTCTATGCTGTCTCCTTGATCACGGAAAGCGACACCGGCCGCGTCTCCTTGCCCATCCAGGACACACGTCAGTGGCCCTTGTTCGCTCCTGACGGTGATAGATGTGTTAATCGCAAACCTGCGACTGTTCGGCCCCGCATATACGCCGGGAGCAACGAGAACCACATCTCCCTCTCCGCACGCAGAAATCGCCGCAATGATATCCGGATACTCGCTTGGGACCCGGCGCACGACCGCGGATACCGGCATTGCCATCAGAATAACAAGAATCTCAATTTGAACGCGCTTTGCCATGGTAGGGTCCTCCCTCATCTCGTCTGCTTCTGTCGTCACTTTGGTTTCGGTTGCAGGAGTCATGTGGTCCTCCTCAGCGTCCGCTTGCGTCGGAGCCGGTATCGATTGCGGTGCCCCATTGCAAAGCCATGATCTGCAGGTCTTTGAAGTCGACTTTGCAGTCGCCGTTGATATCACCGGCGATGATCGTTTCGCACAGCGGCTCGCCGAAATACGACTTGCTGGCTTCCGCCGTGCCGCCATAGGCGCCCAGGTTGACGATGCCGCCGTTGGGGAAGGGCTCGTAGCCGATGGGACTGTTCGGATCGCCTGCGTCAATACACGGGCTTGTGGCATCATCCTGGACGCAAGTCTGGTTGTTCGGGTCCCATCGGCCTGCCTGGGATTTCAGGTGATAGTGGCCGTTGTTTGGATCGGCAAAACCAGGATTGGCTTGCAGGATGATACCCTCTTTGAGAGTATCTTCCCAGTCGTGTTCCGGCCAATACCCTGCATCGGGACCGGACTGAATAAAGCAGTACCGAAAACTGACCGTGGAAGTGCGCCTCGGCCCGCCTCGCGGGTCATTACTTGCGCCAATTTGGTCGCCACCAAGATCCGCCGTATTATCCCAGATAATGCAGCTCGAGATGATACTCCCCTCACGCCCTGCGCTCCCCGGTGGAAAGTACAGGCCGCCCCCGAAGAACTGTGAATGATTGGACACAATAGTACAATTCCTGATGAAGGCGTCGGCCCCCGCAAAAACCGATATACCGCCTCCCTGATTGCGAGCCACTAACGAACTCATGATCGTGGCGAATCCACAGCCAATCCCCCCACCAACGTTATCTGTTACCACACAATTGACAATAGTTGCAGGTCCACAGTTGATACCGCCATACCCATGGCCGCTGTATCCAGATTCTACTGCGTTATGTCGTAGGATACAGCTCTTAATGATTGCGTTACGGCACGTAATACCTCCCCCGCCGGAGTATGCATAGTTATTCTCCAGAACACAATTCTCGATGGTGGGACTTGCCAAGTAATGACAAAATATTCCACCTCCGGATTTACCGTCAGAGTCTGGAGTCACAATGTATGATACATAGCCATTGCTGATGGTGAATCCTTTGAGTACAGATCGGTGGTCTTCGTTCTCAATAAAGCAGAATCCCCTGTGATTCTCAGCTTGACTGCCCTGGCAATCGATGATGCAGGTCTCAGGTCCGGCCTCGCTGCGGACGGTGATGGCCTTGCCTTTGAACTCAATGTCCCGATTTCCATCGCCGGTGTAGGTGCCCGGCGCTACAAGCACGGTATCGCCATCGTTGGCGTCATCTATGGCGGCCTGGATGGTCGGGTATTGCGAAGGCACGCGAAGGGCCTGGCTCAGGGCCGGATCGTCAAACCCATCTTCGACAGTAAGGACAGTTATCCACCGCCGAAATCTGGGATTTTGAGTCAGGAATGAGGATTTTGCGTTTTTGGCTGGTGAAATGTAGTGCCACAAAATGAGGGCTATTGTAGTTTTTATGTTGATATTTTAGGTCTATAGGCCACATATCGTAGTGATGAAAGGAGTG
>Ga0272441_10004396_pt1 | contig 25578 bp, 18 predicted proteins | sample SSMProp6N_FD_193582 | JGI IMG/M metagenome (GOLD analysis project Ga0272441, IMG submission 193582) | Marine sediment archaeal communities from Little Sippewissett salt marsh, Falmouth, MA, United States - SSM-Prop-6N | ecosystem: Environmental > Aquatic > Marine > Wetlands > Sediment ...
CCGATGAACTGAAACCCCATCCGGGACGTCGGTGCGCCTCGCACCCACCCCGGATGGGGTTCCATGACGACAGTACCGTTGCCTCGTCACCACGGGGTTGCGCCCGCGGCTACCACCACGCGTGCCGGCCGGCACGCAACCACTTCCTTAAAGCCACTGTTGCGGCCGGGAGGGGCCACTGCGACCGCCCATCATCGGGGGGCCGCCACGACCACGCGGGGCCATCATCGGGCCACGACCCCGGCCCGGCTGCTTGCCGCGCGAGCCCATGCGACCGCCCATCATCGGGGGGCCGCCACGACCACGCGGGGCCATCATCGGGCCACGACCCCGGCCCGGCTGCATGCCGCGCGAGCCCATGCGACCGCCCATCATCGGGGGGCCGCCACGACCACGCGGGGCCATCATCGGGCAACGACCTTGGCCCGGCTGCATGCCGCGCGAGCCCATGCGACCGCCCATCATCGGGGGGCCGCCACGACCACGCGGGGCCATCATCGGGCAACGACCTTGGCCCGGCTGCATGCCGCGTGAGCCCATGCGACCGCCCATCCACGGGGGTATGCCGCGCTGCCCGCTGTCACGGTCACCACGACCACGCGGGGCCATCATCGGGCCATGACCCCGGTCCGGCGTGCTGCGGCGTGTGCGCTGCGGCCGGTCTTTGCGCGACGGTTTGTCGGCCGGGCGTTCGCGTTTCTCGCGGTCGGCCCGGTCGTCGTCGTGTGGGGTGCGTGCCCGAGGTCCGCGCGGGGCGTCGTCGTCGCGTTCGCCCATCCACGGAGGCATGCCGCGGGGTCCGGCCCCGGGTCCGCCAAAGCGCCCCATGCGTGGGCGGTCGCCCCGCTCGCCCGGTTTGGCGTCGTCGTCCGCCAGGGCGGCCGTACACCATAAGGCCACGGCAACCGCGGCGGCCAGCACCCCACATCCTCTGAGCAGATACGTGCGCATCGTATGTCTCCTCTCGCTAGCGTGCGAATGCGTTCCGCACTGTGCGTTGCTTCTGCACAGCCAAACGGGTACCGGCGATGAGATATTGCAGGGGAAATGGCTCACGGGGCGCCAGAGGGGCTGCGCCTCGGCCTCTTGGCCGCCAGGCAAAGCCGAGCGTGCGCCCCTCAGAAACTGAAGTTCAGGCCCGTGTACAGGTAGTCCCGCGGTTTGCGGTTGGGGTAGGCCTGCCCCGGGAAGAAGCGGCCGTAGCGGATGGTCCATGAGACGTCGCTGAAGATCCGCCACTCCAGAAACACGTCCACCTCCTGGCCCACGTCGCCGGAGGTATCGGTGGCCCGGAAGTCGCTGATCGGCCCGTCCGGGTCGGCCTTGAACAACCAGTAGTAGTCCATGCCGACGTCGATGCGGCCGGCCTTGGTTTTCTGCTCGTAGGGTGTAATCTGCCCGCCCAGCCTCACGAATTGCAGGTTCGTGAACCGTGCCCCAAGGGCCAGGCCCGAGTTCACGTACCCGAACCCCTGGAAGGCGTCGTCTTCGGTTCCAGCCGTGTTGCCGAAGAACGCCGTCGTGGCCTGCTGGCGGTCGCCGTCGCCGGAGGCATACCCGTACTCACCGGTCACGACCGGATCCAGGTCATGCTCGGGGTACCAGTCGACCTGGGCGTTGAAGGCGTAGGCCCGGATGGGCTCGGGGTCCTGCGTCTGGAGGTGGGCGTAACTGTCGCCCAACTCCCACACGCTTTCCAGTTCGTACCGCCACCTGGGCGCCAGGCTGCCGCGCCCACCCACGCCGTAATACTGCGAGTCATACCGCCAGTCCTGGACGAGGAAGCGCGGCTTCTCCTCGGACCAGTCGCGTTGGATGACGAAGTAGGCGTACGGTTCGTGGGCGTCGATGCCCTTGTACCGGAACTCGCCGCCGTACACCGTCCGCCGGCTCCGCGTAAAGCCCGGCGCACTGCGGTCGATGTTATCTTCGCTCTCGATCGTCCGGCCGGCGAACCCCGTGAAACCCCAGTCGGCCGCCTCAATCTCGAACAGGCCGGCGTCCAGCACCTCGCCGAGGGCGATGCCCCGTCCCACTTCGATGTACTGCCGGCCGCCCCGGCCCAGCACCCGGACGGGCCAATCGGCGTTCCAGTACTTCTTGGCGGCCGCCGACAGATTCAGTTCGTAGTACCCGACCTCGAGGTTCGGCCCGACCACGTCGTGCTGCCGGAATCCCTGGGCGTCGCCGGCAGCGTAATCCTGGTACACGAGTTCCATACGGGCAAAGATGCGATGGACCTCGTCCATCTGGATTTGCGTCCACAGACGCAGGTCCTGGAACGTGACGTGGGCATGACCGCCGTCAATGTCGTCGTAGAACGTGTACGAGGGAACGTAGAACCCGCCCCACTCGACCAGGCCCTTCTGCTCGCCCGGCACCTGCTGTTCCAACCGAAGCCGGATATCCTGCTCCAGGAACTGTTGACGCTGGAACACCGACTCCGGCCGGGGCTGCGCCCCCGCCCAACCAGTCAGCAGCACCGTAACACCAACGCCGAGGACGATCCGAATAACGGTTCGCATACGCATCCCCCACGCGCGGCCTCCCAAGGCCATCGTCGTAGCAGCGTAGAACAAAACCCACCAGAAGGCTAGTAAAAAACGCGCTTCAGCGCCCTCGTGGTCCATCCAACGGTTCACGCGACCGCGGCGCTGACGTGCGGCTCGGCAACCGGCCGGCCGACCCACACCATCGAAACTCACTCTCGCATACCCTCTGTATCGGGCCCCACGCGGGCTCCAGTTGAGCCATTTCCGGCCGCCACGACCCGCCACACCTCATCAAGCCGGCGCTTGCATAGGCCGAGGTACCGTGCTGTAATGCACCCGTCAACGCCCCAAACGGCGGGGCAGACGTTGCCGGAGTGCCCCTTATGGTCATGGTTAGCCGGTTCCGCATCGTCGAGATCCTTCGCCAGCCTGCGGACGCCCCACGGCTTGCCGCCCACCGGCTGAAAGACTGCGCCCGCCGGGTGGCGGCCCTGGACCATCCCTCGGTGCTGCCGGTTTACGACGTCCTGACCGACCGCGACGGCCGCTGGCTGGTCGTCCGCCCGCTATTACTCGAAACGGACGCGTTCCCGCAGGACCCAGCGACCGTTTACTCGGTCATGCGGTCGCTGGCGGGGGCCTTGGCGTATCTGCACGAGGCCGGTGGCCGGGGCTCCGCCGCCCTCACGTGGCCGGAAGGCCCCATCCGCATGGCTCGCGACGCCGACGGCGGCTGGCGTCTGGGCGTGCATCTGCCGACACCCGATCAGGTCGTGCCCGAGTCCGAGGGTCCGGCCCCCGGCAGCCCCATCGGCCCGACGCCGGCCGACGACTCGCTGGCCCTCGGCACGCTGCTTCGCACCCATCTACCGCCCGACGCGCCGGCCGACCTGGGCGCCTTTCTGACGGCGGCGTGCGCGGCCGCCCGCGAGGCCCGGCCCTCGCTGGCCGACTGGCAGACCACGATGGAGCGCCTCGGCGGTCGGATTCTGCCCGCCCCCGACGCCGCGGTTAGCGCCGGCCTCGAGACCGCAGGGGTGCCCCGCGATCCGTGGCCCGCATCCAGCGTCCTGTTCCCCGACACCGGCTTGCCGGTAACGGTGTCCGGGGCGTGGAAACCGGATCCCTTGGGCCTCGTGGCTGATTTCTGCCCGGGGCGTTACACGGGCCCGGGCATTGACCGCGAGCGGCGTCTGGGTCGGACCGCCGACCTGGCCTCGAATGCCCGCGGCGCCCCACCCGGCCGGGGCGACTTCGGCTCGGCCGGAATGATCCTGCCCGCGGAACCCGTCGAGGCCGACGAACCCGTCGAGGAGGCCAACCGGTGCTTCGATGAGGACGTTCAGTTCACCGTGTACCGGCCCCGCACGGTCCAGCCCGACCGCTGGTACACGCTGCTGGCGTTCGCACACCTGTCGGAGCGGCCGGCCGACGCCGACCCCGGCGACCCCGACCCCGTGGAGGAAGTGGCCCGCCAGGCCCGCCACGTTCTGGCCGACGAGGCCGACGCGTACGGGTCCGTCACGCAGGACAGCAGCGCCGCCATTCCGCGGGAGGGCGAATTGACGTTCGTGCCGGAGGCGGAAGGCGTTACCTTTAACCCGCCCCGGCGAACGTTCCGCTGGGTCGAGAGCGTGCACCGGGAGGATTTCCGCCTGCGAGCCGCCCGCGCGATGGACGGCCGGACCGCGCGCGGACGCCTCTCGGTGTTTCTGGGCAGCATTCTGCTGGCCGAGGTGCGGATCGCCATACGCGTCGAGAGCGGCGCCGCCGACCGGGCCGACGCGGCTCCCCTGGCACCGGCCACCGCCCGGCCGTACCGCGACATCTTTGCCTCGTACTCGCACCGCGACACGGCAATCGTGCGGCAATTCGAATGGTACGCCCGAGCCGTTGGCGACCGGTACCTGCTGGACGTCAAGGACCTCCGGGCCGGCGAGGTCTGGACCGACCGCCTCAAGGCCTTCATCGAGCAGGCCGACATCTTCCAACTCTTCTGGTCCACGAACTCAATGGTGTCGCCGTTCGTGCGGCAGGAATGGGAATACGCGCTGTCGCTCGGCCGGCAAGACTTCATCAAGCCCGTTTACTGGCAAGTGCCGATGCCGCAGCGGCCGAAGGACGACCTGCCGCCCGAGACCCTGAGACGACTGCATTTTCAGGTACTCTGGGCCGAATCGGCGGGCACCCACGCTCCCGTAACGTCGTCTGACCTCCTCCGCGCTAACCTGGCGATTCTCGCGGAACCGCCCGATGAGGCCGCGCCCATCAAGTCGTCTTCCGCCGGGCAGGCCGTGCCCGACGAAGTCAAGTCATCGCCGGCGGGCGGGGATCAGGCCTTGATCGTCACCGCCGATTACGGCGGTCGGCTAACCAGCACGTTCCGTCGTCCGTCTCGTCCGTCTCGTCCGTCTCGTCCGGCGTACGCCGCGCCCAAGTCGGCCGCCGAGTCCGCGTCATCAGGCAATGCGCCGGAGTCCGAGGCGCCGCGTGGCCGCAGCGTTATGGCGGGCCTCCTGCCGGTCCTCCTGCTGGCAGGCGGCATCGCCCTGATGCTGCTGGGCGGCGGGCCCGACGCCGGTACGCCCCCGCTGCCCGAGGGGGCCGGCGTCAGCCTGGTGCCCGAGCCGATAACCGGCCTGGGCCTGCTGGCGGGGCTGGGCGCACTGGCCGTCTACCTCCGCCGCCGCTTCCGCCGACCCTCGGAACCAACCGACCCCACGAGCAAGGCGCCATGACCCCCGACCCGCGTCCGACAACCCGCCGGACCGTCGCGTGCGCCGTGGCCCTGTGCGCCGCGCTGGGCTGGGCGTTCAGCGGTACGTTTCGCGCGATGTGGCTCCGATGGTTCCCGGCGTGGCTTAAGGCGGACGCCTCGGTGTACAACCGGCTCATTGAGGGGGAAAGCTACTACACGCACGGCCCGGTGGTGGCCCTCGTGAGCCTGTTTGTGGCGGCGATGCTGCTCGGTCGGGGCGAATCGTTCGCCGTCCGTCCGCGGCCGGTGGCGGGCCTCCTGGCAACGGCGGCCGCCCTGCTGGTGCACGTGGCGGCCACGATGGCCCGGGCCGACGCCGTCAGCGGCCTGGCCTTCATCGGGACGCTGGCCGGACTCGTCTTGACCCTGTGGGGCGTGCGGGCGCTCGCGCACCTCTGGTTTCCGCTGGCGTTTCTCGTGTTCATGATCCCGATGCCGGAAACCCTGCTATCGAACCTGAACGCCGCCCTGACGGCGCGGGTGGCGGCCGTCAGCACAACCGCCGCCGCGGGCGTGGGCGTGGGCATCGAACGGACGGGCAACCTCGTGGCCCTGGGCGGCAACGAGTACCTGGTCGTCGAAAACGTCTGTAACGGCCTCCGGACGATGCTATCGCTGGGGGCCTTCGCGGCCCTGTTGAGCCTCGTCAGCCGTCTGCGGGGCGCCGGCCGGGTCTGGCTCTTCGCGATGGCCCTGCCGGTGGCCTTTGCCGCCAACCTGCTGCGGCTGGTCGTCCTGTATGCGGTGGCGGTCATCTGGGGCCGCACGGCGGCCGAATCGTTCTTCCACGACACCTCGGGCATCCTGATTTACCTGCTGGCGTTCCTGATGATGTTCGGCCTGGAACGACTGATGCTGTGGTGGCTGCGACGTTGCGGGCGACCGGCGCCCGCCGATCAGCCGTTGCGGCCCGGCCCCGGCGTTCTGGACCAACTGGGGCCGCCGCTTGGTGGGCCGGCCGCCTGGACCGCTGTCGTGCTGGTCGCCGCCACGGCCGTGGCCCTGCACTTGGTGGCCGGGCCGGCGCCTTCGCCATAGGATGGGTGCTTGCCTCCCCCCGGCCGTGGTTGGCTCGGGCCAGCGTATATACTCTGAGAAAACCCTTTGCGCCGGCCCCCCCAAAAAGGGCCTTTTTGGGGCCCCTAATCGTCCTTTTCACGCCCGAAAACGCGAATTGGCCTGCGCGATGTTAAACTGGGTAAGGCAAAACGTTCGACTTTTTTCGCTTTTTGTCGCAAACTCACCCTCAGCTCGGGGTCAACTCGATAGCAACTCACCCCTTCTCACCTCCTACTCGCGCCGGTCCATATGTTCCAGAGTGTCGAGTGCGCGGCATGCGCAAGGTGCCACCGATTGCTTGTCAATCGGTGTTTACCGACCCTCGGAGCCATCTCCGGCAGGCATGTAGGCCGCGGCGTGCCGCGGCTCCTGTGCCGGCGGCATAAGCCGGGTGCCACCGATTGCTTGTCAATCGGTGTTTACCGACCCTCGGAGCCATCTCCGGCAGGCATGTAGGCCGCGGCCTGCCGCGGCTCCTGTGCCGGCGGCATAGGCCGGGTGCCACCGATTGCTTGTCAATCGGTGTTTACCGACCCTCGGAGCCATCTCCGGCAGGCATGTAGGCCGCGGCGCGCCGCGGCTCCTGTGCCGGCGGCATAGGCCGGGTGCCACTGGCGGCTTGCCCGCCAGTGCGTCAGGGCGGCAGGTCAGGAGATTTACCCGCCTCAGGCGGGCCCGCCGCGCGGGAAGGGGGCGCCGTGACGACACACGGCGGCGGCCTCACCCTGCCCCGGGCAGGCGGAGGCCGAACGTCGCCCCCTGCCCGTCCGGCGAATCGAGAAGCGTCAGGTCGCCGCCCATGTCGCGGGCCAGCCGGCGCGACAGGGCCAACCCCAGCCCCACGCCGGGGGCGCTCGTGGCGGCCGCCTGGGCCGATTTGGAGAACGGCCGGAACAGCCGCCGGGCCTCGGCCCGCGCGATGCCCGGCCCGTGGTCGCGGACGGTGAGGATAACGCCGTCGTCGGCTTGGCGTGCGGCAAGGTGAATCCGCCGGTCCTGGGCGTCCGCGGCGTACTTGCACGCGTTGTCCACGAGGTTCACGAGGACCTGCTCGATGGCCGCCCCGTCGGTCCGGACGCGGGCGGTGGCCGCGTCGGCGGGCACCTCGACCACCAGGTCCATGCCGGCCCGCCGGGCGCGGGTCCGGAGCCGGTCGCACGCCCGGTCCAGAACGTCGGCCACGGGCACAGGGGCCAGGTCGCGCGGCGTTCGGCCACGTTCCAAGCGGGCATACGCGAGGACGTTCTCAACGAGGTGCGACAGGCGTTCGGCCTCGGACCGGAGGGTGGCCAGATACTGGCGTCGGCGGGCCTCGTCGGGCACCATGTCCTCGGCGAGCATCTCGGAGTACATGCGGAAGGTCGTCAGCGGGGTCCGCAACTCGTGGGTGACCGCCGAGACGAAATCGGCCCGCCGCTCGCTGAGCGAGACGGCGCCCCAGAGCAGAGACCCAACCGCCCCGGCCGCCGCCAGCACGCACACCCACGCCAAGACGAGCGAGACGGCCACCGGCGAGGTGCCCTCCCCCTCCGCCGCGGGCACCGCGCCCGGCACGAGGCGTACCGGCAGGGCCGCCAGCCGCCGCGACGGGTCGGCGTCCGGCCCGTCGGCCACGGCAACGAGGTCCGCGTGGGGCAGGAGGTCGTGGCAGTCGGCGAGGAGGCGGTCGCGGATGGCCGGCCAGTCGAGCCAGGCCCCCTGCAGGTACGCCCGGCCGCGCACGAGGAACCGCCGGGCGAGGATGAGGTGGCCGCCGGTCCAGACCGGCCGCATCACCCCCACCGCTACCTCGTCGGCACCGGGAAAGTTGGCCGCCGCCTGGGTGTTCACGATGGTGTTCATCGTCCGGACCTGTTGGGTGCGACTGCGGAACTCGGCGGCGTTGCGCTGCACCTGGTCATAACCGGTGTCGCCCGGCCCGGCCGACGCCACGACAACGGGCTCCGGCCAGCCTGGCGGCCCGTCGGGCGGCTCGGCCATGGCCGTCCGGAGCGTCTCAATGTCCAGCACCTCCCGGAGCCGCGCGAGCCGCTCGTCGGCAGCGGCAAGCCGGCCGGCATCCACGCCACCCTCGATGGCCATGGCCCGCGACCCGCCATTGGGCACCGGCGCCTCGGCAGGAACCTGCGGCGACGTCACGCCGCCCTCAGGGTCCACCTGGAAGTGCAGCAAAACCAGCGGCGTCGACCGGGCCAGCAGGGGCGACAACCGCACCGGGTACGCCCGCTGGTGCGTGGTCCGCTGGCGGGCCGTCTCGGGGTCGGCGTGGTCGGCGTGGTAGAACGGCTGATAGGCGTAATCGGGGCAGGCGTTTTCGCGTGTCACGACGGCCGCCACGGCCGACTCCATTCGCCAGAGCGCCAGCCGCACGTTCTCTTCGCGCAGGGCGAGTTGCTCGGCGTCGGCCCGCTCGCGGTCGAGGCGTAGGGCCTCGCGCGTGATCCACGCCATGGCGGCCAGCACCACCGCCAACGCCAGAGCGAACGCCACCGCGATGTGCCAGGGACGCCTCATGCCGGAGCCTCCCGGTCGGCGAACATGTACCCGGTGCCGCGCACCGTGAGAATGACGGCCGGGCGAGCGGGATCGTCACGAAGTTTTTCGCGGAGGCGGGCCACGTGCATGTCGATGGTGCGAGTCGCAAGGCCGCGCGGGTCGAGGCGCCAGACGCGCGTCAGGATTTCGTCGCGGGCGATGGCCCGGCCGCGGTTGGCCGCCAGGTACCGCAGGAGGTCGGCCTCGCGTTCCGACAGGTCGGCCCGGCCACCGTCGTCGAATCGGACCTCGCGGCGGGCAAGGTCGGCCTCGCCGCCGGGAAGACGCACGCACACCAGACCGTCGGGCCGTTCGGGGCTCCGCCTCAGGAGCGCCTGGATGCGGGCGAGCAGTTCCTTGATGCTGAACGGCTTGACGACGTAGTCGTCGGCGCCGAGGCGGAGGCCCTGGACGCGGTCGTCCTCGGCCCCGCGGGCCGTCAGAACGATGACCGGCAGCGTGGGCCGCTCGCGCCGAATGACGCGGAGAATGTCGAGGCCGTCGGCTCCCGGGAGGATGAGGTCCAGGAGCACCACGTCGCACTCGGCGTCGCGGATGCGGGCGAGGCCGTCGTCGCCGGTAGCGGCCTCCAGGGGCGTGTAGCCGGCGAACGCAAGGGCGTCGACGACGCCGGCCCGGATGGCGTCGTCGTCCTCGATAACCAGAACGGTGCGCGGTTGCATGGTTCGGTTCCCGAATGGGCGCGGGCTATTGTACCGCCTCGCGAGGCGGCGGGCACGTTTTCTGCGCGGTGCCCCGTCGCCGCGGCAGGCGGCGCACTGGCGGGCAAGTTGACCCGCCGGAGGCGGGCCGCCAGTGGCACGCGCCAGTATCATGCGCGGGCGGAGCGCGGCGGGTTTGCGTACCCGCCGCGCTTTCCTTGCCGTCACTTCCTGTTCTTCGCTCGTACCCGCGACCAGAGGTCGCGGCTCACGGCACGGCGTGGCGCCCGCCTATCTGTCTACCTGGACGGCACGTACCGCTCGTAGGTGTAGGTGACCTCGCGGGTCTCGCCGGGCTGAAGGGTCAGGCGCCAGCGGATACGGCCGGTGCGTTCCAGGAGTTTGAGTTTCGTGGTGTCCTTCCAGATGTCGCCGCCGTCGGAGGCCTTCGTGGGCCGGCCTTTGATGGTCGGCTCGATGACCACGTCCACCACCTTCTTCTCGAAGTTGCGGACCTTGAGGGCGCCCTCGATGGTGACGAGGTCGAGCCAGAAGTTGTGCGAGGGCGAGTAGGCCTTGAGTTTGCGGGCGGTCTCCTTCTCGTCCTGGCTGTGGGCAATGTTGACGGCCGCCGTCACGGGCACCTCGACCTTACCGCCCACGGGCGTGTACCGCAGCAGGTCTTCGCTGAGGGGGCTGGCGCCGCTGACGGCCAGGCACGGGCCGGTCGTCCAGGCGGTCGCGGTGCTGTTGGCGAGGACCAGCCGGTGCTCCAGCCGCTGGGGCGGCGACCAACGGTACAGGTGGGCGTACCGGATGCGTTTCGTAAAGAGCGTAACGATGACCTTCTCGCCCTGGCGGACGGTCAGGTCCGTCTTCGTGTAGACCGTGAAGTCGGTTCCGGCGGCGCCCGCGAGTGTAGGCAGGTTGCCGAGGGCGTCCTTGACGTCGGCCCCGCCGCCGACGGGCCGGTCGACCACGCCGGCCGCGCCGTTGAACTGGTCGGCCCGGATGAAGTTCGACGTAATGGCCGCACGGCTCGCAATTTGCGTGCGGACCTGGGCCGGGGCCACCGCCGACCCGATCGTCCGGATGACCTGCCCCACCGCCACGGGGGCCATGTACTGGGTGTGGGCAAAGTGCGGCACGCCGACCACGAAGTTGACGTCGGCGTGAACCAGGTCTTCGGCCAGGTTCACGAGCGTGCCGCGCAGCGTCAACTCGGCCGTCTCCTCGTCGATCACCTTCAGCGTGTACTCGGGTATCCAGGTGATGCCCTTGCGCAGATACGCCATGCCGAGGGTGGTCTTGCCGGCCGGCCGGGCCGCCTTGGCGCCGGCGGCCTTCACGTGCACCCGCATCGGCAACTCGAGCACCTGGAGCTGCTTGATCGCCTCGACCGGCACCGCGAAGGTGTTCGTGTCGGTCTCGATGGCGGCGAAATCGGGGCCGGCCGAGACGAGCCGCCCCGCCGCCGTGCGGTCCGCGTCGTGCTTCGTGTACGTTACCTGGACCTTCAGGTGCAGGCATCCTTCGAGCCGCCGGCGGCGCGTGGCCAGGTCGTCCGGGGCGTCGACGCCGTCGAACGCCACGACCTCGCCCGGGCCGGAGCCGACCACGTCGACCACCTCGTCGTCGGCGTGGGCGTAAATGGCCAGCGTGCCGAACGTGGCGGGTGGAATCTCGCGGCCAACGCACCAGCCGTCGCGGAGGGTCACGTCGCCCTCGCGGACGAAGAATCCGAGGCCGTTCTTGAAGACGGCCACGCTCGTCACGCGGGACTTCCAGAGATGCGGGTTTTCCTCCTCGTCCTTGGGGGCAGCCGTGGCCGCCGCGGCCGTCCAGAGACCGCCCGCCAGGCATGCCAGGACGAGCGCCATACGCCATCGGTTCATCGCCTTCATGATCCACCTCCTCGTGTCAGGGTTCGTGCGGCTTCCATACTCTTTTAGTGCCCGAGGGGGGTGGTTCGTCGGTAACGGGCGTGTAACGAGGGGGGAGGGAGCACGTAGGCCGGGGCGGGAGCCCCGCCGCCTGATGGATTGCCGGGACTGTCGTCCCGGCCTACATCTCCGACCGCTTTACCCTTTGCCGTTGCCAGGGCCATACCATCCGCCGTCAGGCGCACTGCTTGTCGGTCCGCATCACGCCAGTTACCTGGGAAATCGCGGTTGACAGGTCGTGCCGCGCGGCTAGACTGAAGCACCTCCACGTGGCAGTCGGGTTCCTGAAGGGGGGCTTTATGAAGCGGTTGGCTTGCCGGGCACTGAGTGCGATTCTTCTTGCTTGCCCGCTCGTGGTTCTGGCCGACGAGGCCGCGGACACCTTCAACCAACTCTACGCAGAGGACCTGAAGCGTGTGGCCGCCACGCGGCCGGCCGACGACGATCTGGTCCTGGCCAAGCAACTCCTGGACGCCGCCGGGAAGGTCACCCACCAGACGGCTTTCCTGACCCTCTTGTGCGAGGAAGCCCACGAACTCGCTATCAAGGCCCCCGAGGGATACCCCACGGCCAGGGCGGCCCTGGATCTGCTTGCCGCGAACGTTCCCGAGAAGAAGTTGGAGTCGCTCCACAAGATAGCGGCCATGTGCCAGCGTCCTTATGCCACGGCGCGCGGGAATACCAAGGCCAAGGCCGGCGAGGCCCTGATCGAAGCGCTCCAGGTCCTCGCGGACGCCCAGGTTGCGGCGGAGGATGCCGACGGCGCCGGCGCCACGCTGAGGCAGGCCCTCGTCGTGGCGTCGCGGATCAGGTCGCCGTCCAAGGCGGCCATTCAGACCCAACTCGCGGGGCTGGGGGCCCGGCAGAAGATCGAGAAAGAGATCGACGCCCTCAAGGCGAAGCTGGAGAAGGAGCCACATGACGCGGCCTCCCGCAAGGAGATCGTGCGGCTGTACCTGGTGGAGATGGATGACCCCGCCCAGGCCGCGACGTTCGTCGACGAGACGCTCGACGAGGCGACGCGCAGGTACGTGCCCGCCGCCACCAAGCCCCCGGAGGAGGCGCCCGAGTTGGCATGCAAGGAACTGGGCGAATGGTACCGCGGCCTCGCGGACCAGGCGACGGCGCCGGCGGGCCAAGGCGCCATGCTCGAGCGTGCCAAGGCGTATTATGAGCGGTTCATGGACCTGCACAAGGCGGACGACCTGGCCCGCACCGCTGCCGCCCTGATGCTCAAGAAGATTGAGGATGCCCTTGCGAAGCTGGGGCCGGCCGGGGAGAGCAAATCCGGCTCGTCGAGCGTGACCTTGGACCTCGGCAAGGGCGTCACGATGAAACTGGTCCGCATCCGCCCCGGCAAGTTCATGATGGGGTCGCCGGATTCCGAGAAGGGGCGCAAGGACGACGAAGGCCCGCAGCACGAGGTGACGATCTCAAAAGCGTTCTACCTGGGCGTCACGGAAGTGACCCAGGCCCAGTACGAGGCGGTTATGGGAAAGAACCCCAGCCACTTCAAAGGCGCGGCAAACCCGGTGGAGAACGTTTCCTGGAACGGCGCCGTGCTGTTTTGCCGGAAACTCTCGGAGAAGACGGGTAAGGCGTTCCGCCTTCCGACCGAGGCCGAATGGGAGTACGCCTGCCGGGCCGGAAGCAAGACGCGGTTTTCGTTCGGCGATTCCGAGAGTGCTTTGGGCGACTACGCGTGGCACCAGGGAAACTGCGGGGGCAAGACGCAGCCCGTGGCCCAGAAAAAGCCGAATGCCTGGGGCTTGTACGACATGCTCGGCAACGTGTGGAACTTGTGCGCGGACTGGTACGGCAGTTACCCAAGCGGGGCATCTACGGATCCGCAAGGGGCCACTTCTGGCGACCGCCGTGTGATCCGCGGCGGGTGCTACGGTGACGGTGCCGGCTTCGTCCGGTGCGCGGCTCGCACCAGACGCGGCCCGGCGGAACGCCTCAACTGCGACGGTTTTCGTTGTGCCATAACCCTTCCTTGACCTTGGCCCTTCGGCCGCTTTGCCCTTTGCCGTTGCCAGGGCCATACCATCCGCCGCCAGGCGCACGGCTTGTCGGTCCGCATCACGCCACAAACGCCACAAAACGCAGTCGGCAAGCAGGCTGCGCTCGGGGTGACGGAAGACGGCTGCAAGCCGCACAGCAACGGCAACGGCGAGACCCCCGTTCGACTCGTCCCGGCGCGCCGGGAACACGGATTGCGAGCAATCCGTGGCACCCTGCATTCAGGCGGACGCCCAGGCCTCGAAACGCGGCGCGGGTCAGTCCCCGAAGCGGGCCCGGTAATTGAACCGGTCGTTCGGGGCGGCGTCGCCGTGCAGCGTGAAGTCGCTCCAGTGGCCGGTCTGGCGGAGGTTGTCGGCCCACTTGAAGTCGAGGGCCTTCGGCAGCGCGTTGAGGCCGAGGGCGGCCAAGGGAATGGCAAGTTCCAGTTCGTTGCCGGCGATGCGGCGGCGGGTTCCGGTAATTCAGGTTCCCCTCGCATGGGGGCGGGCGGGGCGGTATGCTGGAGGGGTGGCGCGTGCGGCGAGGAAGCGCGGCAGGTCGGGAGAGTAACCCGCCGAAGGCAGGCCCGCCGCGCACTGACAGCACGGATTGACAAGCAATCCGTGGCACCCATCTCATGGGTAACTGGCGGGAAGGAGGACACGTCATGGCCCTCAAGGTATCGCAGGTCCAGGTCTGGGCGGCGGCGATCGAGGACCGTCCCGGGGCAGCGTCGGAGAAACTCGATGCCCTGGCCCGCGCGGGGGCGAACCTGGAGTTCATCATCGCCCGTCGGACCCCCGAGAAGGGCGGCGGCGTGTTGTACGTCACGCCGCTGCTGGGCGACGCCGTCCAGCAAGCCGCCCAAGCCGCCGGGTTCGAGGTGGCCGAAGGGCTGCACTCGGTGCGCGTGGACGGGCGCGACGAAGTGGGCCTGGGCGCCCGGATGACCACCGCCCTGGCGGCCGAGGGCATCAACATGCGGGGCATCTCGGCGGCCGCCCTGGGGGACCAGGCCGTCTGGTACCTGGCGTTCGATTCGTCCGACGACGCCGCCCAGGCGGAGCAACTGCTCGCCGCAATGGCGTAGGCGAGGCGGCGGGGATCACGCCGACGTTCGGGGACGCGGCGGGTACGGAGACCCGCCGCGCTCGGCACGAGGGAGGACTGTGCACCATCATGGCAAAACGGCTGCTTCGACGGCTTCTGTGGGTGGTGGGGGCGGCACTGCTGCTGGCCCTGCCGTTTGTGTTCGTGCCGCGCGCGTGGCACGCCGAGATCCACGAGCACTGGATCGGCCTGGGGCCTTACCCCGATGGGCCCATTATCGATTACCTGGTGCGGTCGGTATCGGCCGTGTACGTGCTGAGCGGCCTGTTCTGCTGGCTGGTGGCGACGGACCTCGGCCGATACGGTCCGATGGTGGCGTTCCTGGGCTGGGCGAGCCTGGCCTGGGGCATCCTGATGACCACGGTGGACGTGATGCTGGACCTGCCGTGGTGGTGGATTCTGGGGGAAGGCGTGGCGGCGATCATCCTGGGCGTGGTTCTGGTCGTGTTGGCCCGGTCGACAAACGGGGTTTCTGACGGTCGGCGTGCGACGGGCGCCCTGTGAAAAATTTCACATTTTCCGCCCAACCCCTTGACGCCGGGGCGCCATTTCGCCAATGATATCGGTGGACACGACCCACCCCCGGCTGTACGCTGCATCGCTTTGGACAGACCATCGGGCCCAAAAACAACCCTCCGGAGCACCCTCAGCACAGGATAATCGGATGCCGCACCCAAACAAACCAACCGGGGACGTCTCGCGGGCGCTGGTGGACCTGAATCCGCCCGAACTGGCCAAGTTCCAGCAACTCGAGGCGGCCTGCGAGTATTTCGACCAGTCCGACGAGGCCCTCATCCAGATTCTGCACCGTGCCCAGGAACTCTTCGGGTACCTGCGCGACGACGTCATTCGGTTCCTGGCGAAGCGGCTCCGGATGCCCCTGAGCCGCGTCTTCGGCGTGGTGGCGTTCTACTCCTTTTTCTCGACCGTCCCGAAGGGGCGGTACATCGTCATGGTCTGCACGGGCACGGCCTGCTACGTCCGCGGGGCCGATAAGGTCCTCGAGGCGTTCCAGAAGGAACTCGGCATCCAGGTCGGCCAGACCACCGTCGACGGCATGTTCAGCCTGACCACCGCCCGGTGCATCGGGGCGTGCGGGCTGGCGCCGGTGGCCATGATCGGCGACGATGTGCACAGTGCCCTGACCCCGGACAAGGTCAAGACCATCCTCCAGGGCTATCGATGACCCCAGACGAACTGAACGCGTGGCGCGAACAGACCCGGCAGGCCATGGCCTTCCGCAATGCGCCCGGCCAGGACACCGGCCCCCTGCCCGGCGGCATCGAGAAGGAATTGCTCATCTGTGCCGGCGGGGCGTGTATCTCAAGCGGCCAGCCGAGCGTCGAAGACGCCCTGCGCAAGGCCCTGGCCAAGGCCGGACTCGACGACCGCATGCGCATCGTCCCAACCGGGTGCATGGGCGCGTGCAGCCTCGGGCCGCTGGTCCGGGTGTTGCCCGACGACGTTCTCTACGTCAACCTCGGGCCCGACGACGTCGCCGCCATCGTCGAAGAGCACCTCGTGGGCGGCACGCCGGTCGGTCGGCTCCTGTACCGGCCGGCCGACGACGCCGACCCGATTCCGCGCCTGGCGGACATCCCGTTCTTCGCCCACCAGGAGAAGATCGTCCTGTCGAACTGCGGCCTGATGAGCGCCGAGAGCATCGACGAGTACGTCGGCCGCGACGGGTACCAGGGCCTTGCGAAGGCCCTGACGGCCATGACGCCCCAGCAGGTCATTGATGCGTTAATGGCCAGCGGACTCCGGGGCCGGGGCGGCGCGGGGTTCCCGGCGGCCCGGAAGTGGCAGATGCTTGCCGACGCCCCCGGCGACGAGAAGTACTGCATCTGCAACGCCGACGAGGGCGACCCCGGGGCCTTCATGGACCGCAGCGTTCTGGAGGGCGACCCGCACCGCATCGTCGAGGCCATGACCCTCGCCGCCTACGCCACGGGCGCCCGCAAGGGATACGTGTACGTTCGGGCGGAGTACCCGCTCGCGATCCGCCGCCTGCAACTGGCCATCCAGGAAGCCCGCCGAACCGGCCTCCTGGGCCGCGATATCCTCGGCTCAGGCCTGACGTTTGGCATTGAGATTCGCGTCGGCGCCGGCGCGTTCGTGTGCGGCGAGGAGACCGCCCTGATGGCGTCGGTCCTCGGGCAACGCGGGCAGCCTCAGCCCCGACCGCCCTACCCCACGCAGTCGGGCCTGTACGGCAAGCCGACGATCATCAACAACGTGGAAACCCTGGCGAACGTGCCGGCCATCATCCTGCGCGGCAGCGAGTGGTTCACGGGCATCGGCACCGAGGGGAGCCCGGGCACGAAGGTCTTCGCCCTGGCCGGAAAGGTTAACCTGACGGGCCTCGTGGAAGTGCCCATGGGCACGACCCTGCGCCAGGTGGTCGAGACCATCGGCGGCGGCGTGCCGGAAGGGCACGCCTTCAAGGCCGCCCAAACCGGCGGGCCGAGCGGCGGGTGCATCCCGGCCGACCACATGGACGTACCGCTCGACTTCGACAGCCTCCAGGCCCTCGGCAGCATCATGGGCTCGGGCGGCCTGATCGTCATGGACGACACCTCGTGCATGGTTGACGTGGCCCGCTTCTTCATGGACTTCTGCGTGGAGGAATCGTGCGGCAAGTGCCCGCCCTGCCGCGTCGGCACACGCGAGATGCACGGCCTGCTGTCGGACATCTGCACCGGCCGGGCCGACGACGAGACGATCCCGAAACTCGAGGCCCTGGCCGAGGTCGTCCGGGCATCGAGCCTGTGCGGCCTGGGCAACACCGCCCCGAACCCGGTGCTCAGCACCCTTCGGCACTTCCGCGACGAGTACGACGCCCACATCGTGGACCACACGTGCCCGGCCGGCGTGTGCCGCGACCTCCTCACGTTCACCATCGACTACGACCTGTGCCGCGGATGCCGGCTGTGCCAGCGCAACTGCCCGACCGACACGATTTTCCGTGTGGACGGCGAAAAGAAATACCGCATCGAACAGGCCGGGTGCATCCATTGCGGCACGTGCCTGGACGTGTGTCCGTTCGGGGCAGTGAAGCGGGAGTGATTTTCGAATTTCGATTTTCGAATTTCGATTGAACGGCGGCGTGGCGAGAGCAATCGGCCGAACGTAGGGGGGAACGCGTGACCGAGGACGAACTGAAGGAGCCTACCAAGGCCTTCGGGCTTCGCGTCATCCGGCTGATCCGTTCGCTGCCAAAGAACTCGGAAGGCCAGGCCATCGCGCGGCAATTGGTGCGATCCGGTACCTCGGTGGGTGCGAACTACCGGGCAGCATGCCGGGCGCGCTCGCGTCGCGACTTCGCGGCGAAACTGGCCATCGTGGAAGAGGAAGCCGACGAGAGCGCATACTGGATCGAGGTCATTATGGAGAGCGACATGATGCCGCCGGAACGCGTGCAGCCGCTCCTCCAGGAGGCCCAGGAACTGACGGCGATCATGGTGGCGTCGCGAAAATCCGCCCGGCGCGAGCCACGCACCAATTGAAAATCAAAAATCGTCAATCAAAAATGGACAACCCAAGCCTGACCATGCTCAAACTAACCATCGATGATCAGCCGGTCGACGTAGCCCGCGGCGCCACGATTCTCGAGGCCGCCCGGTCCGTTGGCGTCGACATCCCCACCCTCTGCCACGAGGAGGGCCTGAGCAACATCGGCGCCTGCCGCATGTGCATCGTCGAGATCGAGGGCACCGGTCGGCCCGTCCCGGCCTGCACCACCCCCGCCGCCGACGGCATGGTCGTGCATACCGACACGCCGCGCCTCCGCGACCTGCGCAAGCAGACGCTCGAACTCCTCTTTGCCGAACGCAACCACATTTGCCCCGCCTGCACGAAGAGCGGCCACTGCGACCTCCAGAACCTCGGGTACCGCTTCGGCATGACCCACGTCCGGTACGCCTACCTGCACCCGACGTTGCCGGTGGACCAGAGCCACCCGCAGATCGCCCTCGACCACAACCGGTGCATCCTGTGCACGCGGTGCGTGCGGGTGTGCGACGAACGCATTGGCGTCCACACGCTCGACGTCCAGGGCCGTGGCGGCCAATCGATGATCGTGGCCGACCACGACGTTCCGCTCGGCCAGTCGTCCTGCATCTCGTGCGGGGCCTGTATCCAGGTTTGCCCCACGGGCGCCCTGTTCGAGAAGCGCACCAGCCATTGGCAGCACACCGATGACGTCAGCCGCATCCGCACCGTCTGCCCCTTGTGCGACGTGGGGTGCGCCATCGACGTGGCCCTTCAGGGCGACGCCATCCTCGACATCCACGCCGCCGACGGCCCGTCGAACCAGGGTCTCGTGTGCCGGCATGGCCGGTTCGGCCTCGTCCAGGCCCGTGCGGCCCGAATCGAGCAGCCGCTCCTGCGGAAGGCCGGGGTCCTGGAGGCCGTTGATTTCCCCGCCGCCTACGCGGCCGTGGCCGGCCGGCTGACGGCCGGCCTCATGGCCGGCGACCGCCAGCGCGCCGCCGGCGTCGTCACACCTCGCCTGCCCGTCGAGGTGCTCGCCGTCTTCAAGGACTTCATGACGGACGTCGTCGGCACGACTCGGGCCGGCACGACGCTGGCCCGGCACACCCGGGCCGTCCGCCAGGCCCTTGGCGGCGAGGCCGTGCACGACATGGCCCTGATGAGCGACCTCGACGAGGCGGACCTCTACATCACGGTCGGCTGCGACCCGGACGAGATTCAAGGCGTCGTCGGCATGGCCCTTCGGCGCGGCGTGTATCACCGCAAGGCCCACCTCGTTGAAATCAACGCCGGGGGCACCGCCCTCTCGGACCGCGCCACCGTCCGCCTGGAGCCGCGCTACGGCACAGACGCCGCCCTCCTGACCGGCCTCCTGAAGGCCTTGGCCGAGTATGGGCCCGTCCGCGCACGCCTCGGCAGCGCCAACGCCAAGACCCTCCAGGCCCTGGACGAGCGCGAGGTCGAGAGCAAGACCGGGTGCACGTGGCCGACGCTCAAAGAGGTCGCCGCCCGCATCGCCTCGGCCGACCGGCCGATGTTCCTGGTGGGCACCGGCCTGACGCGCCCCGGCGAGGCCGGCCCGCGGGCCGCCCTGAACCTGGCCCTGGCGTGCGGCCCGGACACCCGCACCGGCCGCCTGGGCCTGATGTTCCTGCTCGGCGGCGTTGGCGCGATGCCGGCCGCCTTTATGGGACTCGACACGTTCGACCCGACGACCTTCGACCCGCATTCGGTGGATCTGCTGGTCCTCCTGATGGGCGACGAGGTCCGGCCGCTGCCCAAGGCCGCCCTGGAACGCATTCAGGCCATCCCGTTCACGGTCCTCCTGTCGGCGTACGACACGCCGCTCGTGCAGCTGGCCGACCTGGTGCTGCCATCGCTGGCGTGGGCCGAGCGGCAGGGCACGTTCGTGAACGTGGAGGGCCGCGTCCAGCGAGCGGCCCAGGTGTTGCCCAAGCCGAAGGCGATTCCCGACGAGGTCGAGATGCTGGCCCGGCTGGGCGAAGCCCTCGGCCGGCAGGGCGTCGTCGACGCCATGTCGTCCGTACCCGAGTGGGTGGACCGCGCCGGCGAAGGCGAGGTGCTCGCCATGGGCCGCCGCGCCGGCGAACTCGGCATCACCCTGGCCGTTTCGGAAGGAACCTGACCCGTGGCAGAGAAGAAGATTCAACTCGCGACCGTGTGGCTGTGCGGCTGTGCGGGGTGCCACATGTCGCTCCTGGACCTGGACGAGCGGCTCATCGAGTTGGCCAAGGTGGCCGACCTGACCACCAGCCCCATCGCGGACGTCAAGGCCGTGCCGCCCGTGGACCTGGCCCTCGTGGAGGGCGGCGTGGCGAACGACGACAACCTGCGGATTCTCAAGGAATTCCGCCGGCAGGCGACGGTCCTGGTCGCCCTCGGCGATTGCGCCGGCTTCGGCTGCGTGCCGATGATGCGCAATGCCTTCCCGACGCAGGATGTCCTGGACCGGGCGTACGCCCTGACCGAAAGCACCGCCTCCGGCGCCGTGCCGCAGCACGACGAACTGCCGCGACTCACCGACAAGGTCCGGCCGATCCACGAGCACGTGAAGGTCGACGCGCACATTCCCGGATGCCCGCCGTCGGCCGACATCATCTGGTACGCCATCCAGGAACTCCTTGCCGGCCGCACGCCCACCTTCGAAGGCGTACCGATGTCGTATACGTAAGGACCGCCGTTGGCCGAGGGGGCACGGCCACCCAGCCCCGCGGCATTGCAGAATCGCCGTGCGTGGGGGCGAACCGTACAAAGGCAGGTAAACCCGATGGCCCAGAAAGTAACCATTGAACCGGTGACCCGCATCGAGGGGCATGCCAAGATTACCCTCGATCTGGACGACGCCGGCAAGGTATCGGACGCGAAGTTCCACGTGGTGGAGTTCCGCGGCTTCGAGAAGTTCGTCGAGGGCCGCCACTTCAGCGAGATGCCGACCATTACGAGCCGCATCTGCGGCATCTGCCCCGTCAGCCATCACCTGGCGGCGGCCAAGGCCGGCGACGCCCTCATCGGGGCCGAGCCGCCCCGGCCGGCCACCCTGCTGCGCCGGCTCATGCACAAGGGCCAGATCATCCAGTCGCACGCCCTGGCGTTCTTCCACCTGTCGAGCCCGGACCTCTTGATCGGCTGGGACGCCGACCCCGCCCGCCGCAACATCCTGGGCCTCGTGGCCGAGCAGCCCGACGTGGCCCGCCGGGGCATCGCACTGCGACAGTTCGGCCAGGAGATCATCCAGGCCGTCGGTGGACGCAAAATCCATCCGGACGTCTGCGTGCCCGGCGGCATGAGCCGCGCCCTCGACCCCAAGCAGCGCGACCGGCTCCGGACCGGCATCGACGAGGCCCTCGAGCATGCCGACTTCGGCCTCGGCCTCATCAAGACCTACTTCGAGCAGCACGCCGCCGAGGTCGACACCTTCGCCTCGTTCCCCAGCAAGTACCTCTCGCTCGTGGACTCCGAGGGCCGCTTCGAGGTGTACGACGGCCTGCTGCGCATCGTGGACGAGAACGGCACCCCCCTCGAGGCCTTCTGGGACACCGACGACTACCTCGGCCTCATCGGCGAGGTGACCGAGGATTGGTCGTACCTGAAGTTCCCGTTCTACCGGCCGGACGGGTACCCCGAGGGGTCGTACCGTGTGGGGCCGCTCGCGCGCCTGAACGTGGCCGAAGACGTGCCCACGCCGCGCGCCGGCGCGGAGTGGGAGTCGTGGCGCCGCCTGGCATCCGGCCGGCCCGTATCGGCCAGCATGTACTACCACTGGGCCCGCCTCATCGAGGTCATCTTCTCGCTGGAACGGGCCGCCGAACTGCTCGACGACCCCGACATCCTCAGCACCGACCTCATCACCACCACCGACCAGGTGCTGGACCAAGGCGTCGGCGTCATCGAGGCGCCGCGCGGCACACTCATCCATCACTACTGGGCCAACCCGGACGGCTCGGTCGCCAAGGCGAACCTCATCGTTGCCACCGGCCACAACAACTACGCCATGAACCAGGCCATCCTGGCCGTCGCACGCCAGTACGTGGACGGCACGAACCTCCAGGAAGGCATGCTCAACCGCGTCGAGGCCGCCATCCGCTGCTATGACCCGTGCCTGTCGTGCTCGACGCACGCCATTGGCCAGATGCCGATGGTCGTCCAGCTGCGCGGCCCCGACGGCACGCTCCTGAGCACCGCCACCCGCGGCGTAAGCCGGGGATAACCGGGTGGGGCAGCCACGTCGGTTGGGTGGCCAGGAGGCCGCAGCCGGCTCGAACGCAATGACGCCACCGAAAACCGTCATCCTGGCCTGGGGCAACACCGTCCGGACCGACGACGCCGTCGGCCCGGCCGTGGCCGAGCGGTTGCGGGTCGCCCTCGCCGGCGATGCGTCCGTCGAGGTCCACGTGACCACACAACTCGGGCCGGAACTGGCCGAGGTGCTTGCCGGGGCCGACCGCGCGCTGTTTATCGACGCCCACGTCGACCCGGCCGCCGACCCCATCGTCCTGGAACCCCTCGCCCCGGCCGCCGGCGCCGAGGTCGGCCTGAACCACCAGATGCCGCCCGGCCACCTGCTGGCCCTGGCCCAGTCGCTTTACGGCCGCGCGCCCAAGGCGTGCCTCCTGACCGTCCGCGCCCACGACACCACGTTCGGCGAAACGCTGAGCCCGGAGACGGCCGTGCTGGCGGAGGAGGCCGTCGCACGGGCAACGGCGTGGGTAAAGGGAAAAGAATCGTAAGACCGGGGCGCGTAAGTGTTTCGGGTCGTCATGCTGAGGCCCGCTTGCGGGCCGAAGCACCTCGCCGTGGTCGTCGCGGTTTTGGCTTTCGCGCGGCGAGACCCTTCGCTTCGCTCAGGGTGACAGCCTTGATGCCCTGGCCAAACACGTACCGCAGCGTCAGCCCCGGCGTTCTCTAGGCCTCGGCCCCGGCCAGAAGTTTCCCGACCTCGGCCACCAACTGCTCGGCCGAGACGGGTTTGTCCAGGAACATGTCCACGGGGTTCCAGTCCTCGTCGGCGCCGTACCGAAGGCCGACGTCGGTCCGGTTGATGCTCGTGAGCATCAGGAGGGGGATGCGGCGAGTCGACTCGTCCTCGCGGAGGCTGCGGGCCACCTTGAACCCCGCGCCCACGGTTTCCATGGTCACGTCCAGGACGATGGCATCGGGCGTGTCGGCCTGGGCCTTCGCGAGGCCCTCGACGCCCGAATGGGCCGAGGTCACGGCGTAGCCGGCCAGTTCCAGGGCGGCGGTCGCCGCGGTTACCAGGTCCACGTCGTCGTCAATCAGCAAAACGGTCTTGGCCATCGTGAACTCCGTTGCGTCTTTTCTGCAGGCGGCCGCTAGCCGTCCTTGGCGGCGGCACGTTCCTTCGTCCCCTCGGATGCGGCGTCGGGATCGCCGAAGACAAGCGGCAGGGTAAACGTGAAGGTGCTGCCCCGGTTCTTGCCGGGGCTTCGGACCTCGATGCGCCCGCCGCACGATTCCAGGATGCGACGCACCAGCGCGAGGCCCAGCCCCGTGCCCTTGACGCCGGCCATCCGCTGGATGCGGCCGTACTCCTGGAACAGGTTGCGCTGCTCCTCCGCCGTCAGGCCGGCCCCGGTGTCGCTGACGCTAACGTGGAACGTCTGGCCGTGCTTCTCGACGGCCACGGTCACCTTGCCCTCGTCGGTGTACTTGATGGCGTTGTTGACGAGGTTCTGAACGACCGTGCGGACCGAGAACACGTCGCCCTCGACGTCGAAGGCGTCCCAGGGTTCGAGGGTCAGCGTGAGGCCCTTTTCCTCGGCCAGGACACGTTGACCCTCAACGATTTCCTCGATGGTCGCCTTCAGGTCCACGGGTTCGCGGGTCACGCGCAGGGCCTCGGTGTCGAGCCGCGAGAGTTCCAGGAAGTCGTCCACGAACTGCCGCAGACGCTCGGTCGACCGGGCCACCAGCGGCAGGAGCCGTTTCAGCTGGTCCGGGTTATCCTGGACCTTCTCCTGCCGGAGCAACGACACGGCGGTCACCATCGGCGACAGCGGGGCCCGCAGTTCATGGACCATGAACCGGAAAAAACGTTCCCGTTCGCGCTGCAACTGCCGCAGTTCCGTCACGTCGGTCATGATGAGGAGGCTGGCGGGCCGGCCGTCGAAATCGCTCAGCCGGGCACGCACGTGCATATCGCGCAGCGACCCGTCGGCGTGGAACAGTTTCGTATCGTACTCGTCCGGCAGGTCTTTGGCCCCCGCCATCCGTTTCTGGTAATACTCGCGGTCCCGCTCGCGCAGGTCCTCGCTGATGCTCATTTCGTACGGCTGGCCCAGCACGTTCTGCTCGTCCCACCCGGTCATTCGCAGGAACGCAGGATTGAAGAACCGTATGCGTCCATCCTGGATAACGAGCATGCCGGCCATCATGTCGCCCAGGAGCCGATCGTGGCGGATCTCGCATCGCCGCCGCGCCTCCAGCGCCTGGAGCATCACCCACAACAGCCGCGACGCCTCCCCCGTAACCACGCTCGTCCCCGCCGGACGCACGCCGTACAGAAGCGGCGGCAGCGACGGGTCGCCCGTGGCATCGATGGCCAGGTGCGGCTTGACGGTCGAGATCGCCTCCACCGCGCTCTGGTAAAACGCAATGCGCGACCGCTCCGCCAGAAACCGGCCCACCGCCTCCGGGCTCGAATCGCACACCGCCACCAGGTCGAACTCCGGGTTGGCCATCAGGTACGGCATCAGCGCCGTCCCGCCCTTCCCGAGGCCAATCAGTAACGTCTGCGTGCCCACGAGTGGCTCCCGCCGGACAAGAACCCTGCCGCCCTTGAGGCCCAGCCCGTATAACCGGCTGCCCTCGACCGTCCAAAACACCTATCTTACACGACGGGCGCGGGGAGTCAAGACAGGCCGCAAATGGATGGATAGCGAGCCCGATTGGGCGCGCGTTTTACAGCTGCCACGGGCTCCGAACCGGCCGGGCGAGCAGGCGGCCGGCATCCGCGTCGGCCTTCAGGCGTTCCCCTTGCCACTGCCACGCAATCGGCCGGCCGACCCGGGCCGCCACTTGGGCCAGAAACCCCAGTGTTGAGGCCACGTGCCCCGCCGCCACCGGCGCCACGGGCTGGCCCCGGCTCCGCACAGCCTTCAGGAAATCGGCCTGGTGATGCGTGCTTGCGTGCAGCCGCTCGTCCGACGGTTTCATGGCGACCGAGAGCAGCGACGCCGGCTCGGCCCGGATGCCCTGCCGATTCACGTGCACCCACCCCTTGTCGCCCCTGAACCGGCACCCCTGGGCGTACGGATGGCCGGTATCCGAGAACCGCATTCGCAGGCCGCTCGCGAACCGGTACTCGGCCTGCCAGTCGCTGATGTTGTCCGTGAAACCCTTGGTGCGGAAGGCCCCCTTGCACGTCAGCGTAAACGCCTCCTGCCCAATGGCCGGGCACCCCCAGTGAGCGATGTCCAGATGGTGCACGCCCCAGTTCACGATGAACCCATCGCAATAATCCCAGATGAGGTACCAGTCCG
>Ga0272441_10004397_pt1 | contig 25575 bp, 28 predicted proteins | sample SSMProp6N_FD_193582 | JGI IMG/M metagenome (GOLD analysis project Ga0272441, IMG submission 193582) | Marine sediment archaeal communities from Little Sippewissett salt marsh, Falmouth, MA, United States - SSM-Prop-6N | ecosystem: Environmental > Aquatic > Marine > Wetlands > Sediment ...
TTTATGAGCCCGTCGGTGAAAACCGGCTTGTCAAGAGCCATGGACAAAGGCTGTCTGAAAGACGCCGATTCCAAGAGGTTACGTGTGATCCTGAAAAGGAGGTGCAGTATGAATCATAGTTCTTGTCTAGAGGCGCACCGGGTTGTCTCAGAAACAACGTTAGTTTCTCCCAGTGCGTGAGCATGTAGTTGATCGCTTCGCCCAAGCTGCTGTTCGGCTCGACTTTCCTTTGCTCGAATTGCTCGGCGAGCCATCTCTTAAGTTCATCCATCTTCGGGCCGCTTTCTTTTTGATGGAATTGTAGTCGCTGCTGATCCGACATCTGCTGACGTTTGGCTTCGGCATCATTCGTGTAAACCTCCTTGAGGATCTCCAAGACGTACAGACACTCTTGGGGGAAGTTATTCGCCACATCGACAAATTGCCGGCGTCCGTGCGCCAGGCAGTTGCCGACGATGGTATTGAGCTCTTCGGGCATGTTGCGCGATAAGGCGTCGCACATCTGCAGAGGCGGGGCCAACTCACACGCCCGCTGTTTCAGTAAGGCGACCAGATTCTCTCCGGCGTGCCGATGCCCCGTGAAGAACAACGCGATTCGGATAGTCTCAAGGACGGAGATAATCCCGGAGGTGAACACACCCTTGCGCTGCGAGGCTTCTGTCAGACCCGAGCCGGTCGAAGGGCCTGACAGACCGAGCTCCGAGAGAATCTTCATCGTCGTATCATCGTTATGAAATAGCCGGCCCTGGGCGGCCTGGCGAATCATCTCGGCGAAGACTGGCGCGCTCACTCTGGCGCTGTCCCGGACAATCTCCCACTGGGTCGCCGCTGGCAGAGGGATCCCCAGGCCACCCTGAAGCTTCTCGAGGCGATTGAACGGAAGGCCGCTCCCATACTTCAACAGCGCAATCATGCTCGCTGATTCGGCATCATACTTGTCCGGCCCCACCTCCGGCGGAGCCTTCGCCGTGAAGATCTTGCCGCATAGGTTACACCGTAGCTTCTGTAATTCATACACTGTGGCCCCCAGAGGCGCCTGGCCTCTGACCCGCACCAAATGACCGGGTTTCACACTTTCGTACACTGTGCCCTTCTTACAGTCCGGACAGGCATCGCCGGGCTTGAGGGATGCGTGAGGCACACGGACTTTATCGGCGCCCGTGTACGTGTCGGCGCCGTTACGACCATGCCCTTTGGCCTTCTTTGGGCCCTCTGGGGCGTTATCTTTGGCCCCTTCATCTCCAGAGTTATTTCCCTTTTCGGCTTGGTTAAGAAGCTTTTCCATCACCTTCTGTGTTTTTTCCGTCGTTGTCCCGAACAGCAATTTCTTGAGCCGCTGGACCGAGACGCGGTTCTTCTCCAGTTCCTGGGTCAGATAAATCAGGGTCTCCATCGCCGCATGAAGTTTGTTATATTCGTCTTCGCTCAAGGCCGTTTTGGCATGTTCGAGGATCGCCTCCAGTTCGCTGCGGTCCAACTCGATTCGCTCGGGATCCTCTGATCCGGCGGGTTTGATCGACGTCGGACGGACGGGACGGCGTGGTCGCCGAGATCGCTTACGGCTTTGTCTTCGCATTCTTCGCTGGGCGCTCATGGGTCATCTCACAACATTTCGCGGCACAACTGTGAAAACGAACAGGTATATTATCGGACAAAAGCGAGTTTCAGCTTCACATTTTCAAGAGACCGGGTACGCGGATACGTCGTTTTTTTCGTATGAGTGACCATCCACCCGACGCCAGGGAGGAACGCCACGAGCCGCTGTCGGATTGCCGCCGGACAGCAGGACGGTAAGCTCATGGGCTTGAAAAGTCTGACTCGCTGCTGAACTCTGTGGCCACCACGGGAACTTACCCTTCGACAGCCGCTTCTGGCACAACCAGAAACCCTGTCCATCGTAGACCAGGATCTTGATCGCCTTGCGACGTTTATTGCAGAAGACGAAGACGCATCCACTGAAAGGATCGCTGTGAAGCGCCTCGCGACAAACGCGGGCCAGTCCGTCGATCCCCTTGCGAAAATCGGCCGGCTCGATGGCCACCAAGATTCGCATCTGGGGCGTGACCTGGATCATGTCCGACGGCTCTTAAGCACGTCCGCCAGAGCCGTCAGTTCCGAGAGACCGGCGCCCTTGATATGCATCCGGACTGTCGTGTGCTGACCATCAACCCACTCGATCGTGCATTCCACGCCACCGGGTGTTATCGCGCCGGGCATCAGTTCGATGAAGTGAGGCTCAGTCTTTGGCGAAACCGACGCGGCGGCATCAGTTTGGTCGAAGTGCTTTTTAAGCGAATAGTACTTCACGTTCAGAGCACGGGCGGTCGTGTTCAACCCATGCTCTTTGGCCAGGGTGACGGCCTGCTGCCAGAACTCTTTGGGAAGTCGGGTACGTTTGTTGGGCTGTTGGCTGCGCCAGAGATCGAGTTGGTGACGCGCTTGGGATAAGGCGATGGGAATGTTTGTGGATTGTTTGGTGTTCATCAGTCGTTCTCCAAAAAGCGGTTTCGCCGGCCCGCCCGACGACCCATTCCATAGGTCGCCGATCAAGCGGAATGTGCCGGCCACAACTGACGATATCACCAAAAATCAATCATTTCATGCAGCCTTGCCGAAATGACACGACCATCTCAAAAAAACACAACCTTCTTACACCGATCGTTATGAACTTCTTGACATAGACCGTGAAGGTCAATCTGAATGGATACTCTTCTGGGGTGAAGATATAGGCGCCCACGTCCGCCGCATTTCAGATGGCAAGAAGTTTCTGCTCGGGCTATCAGAGCTCAAAACAACAGATAACAAATCTGAAAACTATCAGCTTCTTGATGATTATTCCGTTTGGTTCGTCAATAACCGGTAATGGTATAACATGCATAAAGACCAACAACTGGCAAATCCGAACCTTGATTCAATTGGTGGACAAAGGGTGACCTCCGAATCGATGGAGAAGACATGTCACGGAAGAAAACAAAGAGACGACTAAAGAAGTACCGCAGCCGTCGGCGGAGTCTTGGTCAATCGCTCAAAAAGAGATTCGCAAAAAGGTTCCCTGATTCGGAGGTGATCAGCGGTCCGACAAGCGATGGCGTAAAAATGTCCGAGGTGCTGGAAAGGTTCGTGGATCCCTATGAACAGTACGCGGAAACTGAAGAGGCTTACCGTAAATTGTTGACGACGGCGCTTGTGGCCTGGAATGTGATGTTGTACCCTGAGAAGCACAGGTCATATAGACTCGATGAGTTGCTTACCACGTTACCTGAAAATGTGAGAGAGGAGGGTAGGCAAGTCATCCAAGAACTCATGGTGAGGAAGGAGCGATTCTTTTCACAGTATAAACGAATGATCGTTGACTATGAAGTAGCAGACATTGGAAGCAAGAAGCATTTATCCGTTATGTCAATGGCCAGCCCGGCGCGAGATGAAAATGACTGATTCGAAAATTACAGAAATACTTAAAGCTTTTGAAGTTTTTGACGGGGTCTACAAGCGTGCTGAAGTAGATGCGGCGTTGGAACTCCAAGAAGAGATAACGCCGCATTTGATTGGTGTTCTGGAGCAAGTCCTTTCAGATCCGGCCGCGTATGCTGAGAGCCAAGACTACTATGCTCATATCTATGCCCTTATTTTATTAGGGCACTTTAAAGAGCAACGTGCTCATCGCCCCATTATCGAATTATTTAGCTTGCCTCCGGATTTGCCACATCAGCTTTGTGGAGACTTGGTCACTGAAGATCTACCTATCATTATGCTCAAAACATGCGGTGGCTCGATGGATAAGATCAAGTCATTGATTCTGAACAAAGCGGCGGATGAGTACTGCCGAAGCTCGGCCATGAGGGCGATGGTTTTTGCCGTGGTGGACGGAATTATGTCCCGAGAGGACGTACTGGCGTTATTCGGGTCGTTGTTCACAGGTAACGAAGCTCCGCTTGATTCGGCCTTTTGGAGCCTCTTAGCGCATAGTATGTGCAATTTGTGCCCGGAAGAAATGATGGGGGTCCTTGAGAAGGCCTATCAGGATGAATTGATCTCTCCATGGTTTATAGGGATTGAGGATTTCGAGCGGACTCTGAGCGCCGGCAAAGAAGAGGCTTTTGAACAAGTGAAGGCAGAAATGCAGCGTAGGTCACCGGAGGATGTGCATGGCTACATGTCCGGGTGGGCTTGTTTCAGACCCAAAGAGGAATTTCTAAACTCCTCCGTCTCGTCGAGAGAAGAGCAGAAACGTAAATTCTCCAAAAACCAAAAAGCGCAAAAAAGAAAGAGAAGAAAAAGAGAGCGGGTATCAAGAAAAAGAGGACGTCGGTAACTGCTGCCTATGGCTCCAGATTTGATGCAATATGACTCGAAAATGATGAGCCATTGCGATAATTACCAGCCATGCAAATAGGTTTTATAGCATAATGTCTCCATTTCTTTGGAAATCCCCTATTTTTCTTGACACTCTTTCTGAAACTCCGGTGTAGCCCGCCTCGCGTCCACAAACTGTAGCACCATATTATCTTTCTCTTTTGAACTGGTGGTCTTCTCCCGGAGCATCGAGCACCTGTCCGCCATCTGCCTCATCGCCGTCTCAAACCTACTCGACAGCTTCCATCCATGCTGCCCGCCGTACCGGCTGTTCAAATAGCTCACATGCTCAATGAGCCCGAGCCGCGAGAGCTTGGCTCGGGCTCGTTGAAGAACTCGATGTGTCACGTTGTGCTTACTCTCAATGTACGCCAAGTTAGGCACTATGGAATTACCCCATTTCAATTCAAAAAATATGCACGCTGCCGCGTGCTGTTGATTGCGGTTACCAGGGAAGAGCATTTCAATTAGCTCGGAGAAGTCTGAAATCTGGCTAATCCTCCGGTGATGGAAATCAATCTTAGTTGGCTCTGGCATTTTACATTTCACCCCGGCCTTTTTGTGTAAAATATGGCCTTCGACGCGGGACCTCAGTGTCGAGGCCTTGTTAAAAAAAGAGACCACCTTTTTAAGTTTTTCGGTCTGCACCAAGAATCGGGAGAACATACGGTTGTTGCACGCAATAAGCCAGGTTGAGCGGGAGGAGCAATTTTTCCGATGGCATTTCCTATATGAATCGACGGGACGGTTTCGGAGGGCAATTTCCTTGTCATTTCAGTGGATCGCCCAGAGTCTGACCAACTGTGGTGTTACCGACGAGAAAGGAACATTCCGACACCTAAAGAGGCGATTTTACAGCTAAGTACGCCTTGAATTGGACACGGCTTTCCTGCCATGATTTCGTGGATAATCAGGTTCGCCTTCAGCTCTTTGCGTTAGCTTACAACCTTGGTAATTTTCTGAGGCGATTGGTGTTGCCCAAGCCGGTGAAGAAATGATCGCTGCGAACGCTCCGTGAGAAACTGATCAAGATAGGAGCTAAGGTGGTCAGTCATTCGCGTTACGTGATATTTCAGATGGCGGAAGCGGCTGTTCCGAGGACGATGTTCCGTGAAATTCTTAACCGAATCCAATAACTGCGATTTTTAGCAATATTCAGTGGTCTGGGATGATTTATGAAATTGCTTAAGAAACGGCTTCGTGAATGGAGGGCGATGGTGGTGGTCTGCCAACATAGTGGAAAAAAGTGGATGCTCCCCGCAAAAGCGTGCCTTTTTTTGTGCGTGATGCGACATGGTGTTCGGAATCTTCACGAAATTCGTTGAAATTGTGGCGCAGTTTTGGTATTACGGGACTCGTATTGAACAGGAGTGTCTCAGGAAAAATGGTCATGCGTGTAGAAATGCCGTTTGTGGAATCAAATGGGAAATGTCAGTTCCAGGAAACCCGGATCAGCCGTGTGCTCATCTTGCACTTGCGTACCTCGCCCACGGGTCATAGAATGCCGGTTTGTTCGACATTTGTGCAGTCGGCGGGCAGGAAATACTCATCCCGATCCCTTGTCGACCGTTCATGAGGTGCTCTGGAATGTCAACGTCAAGGCGGATTGTGGTTGTATCGATGCTCTCATTGGGCTTCTCTGCGGCGAACGGCCCGGCGGCTGAGGACCCCGTGTCGCACCGTCAGGAGCAGCTTCTCGACAACCTCCGGCATATTCAAGTTCCCTATCTGAACAAGAATCTCGGACCTGTGCAGCGCTACTTTACGCCGCGACCCTGGCGCAGCGCATTGGCAAAGCATACGGCGTGTTTGCTCAATAAGGCAGAGAGTCCTCAGGCTGCGACATGGTTCAAGGACAAGAAGAATCTCATTGTTGGCGAATGGGAAATCCTGATGCTCCTGCGGTCCTATCACGCTCTCAAGAACGTCGAGTACTTCCGGTCAAGCGGCGCCGGGCGGGCTGTCGAAGAGTATCTTCGCCATTCGTGGCGCCAGACGCGGACGGATGGCGCCAGGGTGAACTGGAAGCTGGACGGCTACTGGGGCTCGGAGAATCACAAGATCGTACAGTTCTCCAACCGGCTGCTTCTCGAAGAATTCGCTGCTCCCAACGGTAGTACGGATATCCGAGACCGGGCCTCTGAGCAGATAATCATGTGGTGCCGCGAAAAGGCGCTGCGCGGATACACCGAGTACGCCTCGACGCACTACACGGAACGAACACTCGTGCCGTTGCTGAATATCCATGACTATGCTCTCGACACCAAGCACAAACTGCGCTTGTGGTGCCGGATGGCCATCGACCAGTTGCTCGCCGAATACGCACTTCTAAACATTAACGGCTTCCGCGGCGGGGCAATACGACGATGTTATCAGAGCGACATCACGGGGTATCCAAATGCTGAATTGAACAACGGCGCTTTCGACTCAATGGTCACCGCCGGGTACGTCTTCTTCGACAATACCGATTTGCTTCCAATCACCTACCGGGCGAGCGACCAATCGATCCTCTACACTTTCGCCGCGACGACCAGCTACCGCCCCACACCCGTTCACGAGGTGTTGGCGGATCCATCCAGTAGGGGCACAGTTTGCCTCAAAAGCGCCCGGCGGTGGGACCACGAGGGCTCGCAGCCTCAAGCCCCGGACACTTATTGGTATGCCTGGATTACGCCGCATTACGTTCTCAGCTCTATTCGAAGCCCGGCAGACATAGTCTGGGAAGGGGCGGTCAACGGAGGCGTTCCCTACCGCATAAGCTTTCGCGATCCGCAGGCCATGATCGGGGCAAAGATAGCTGTCGGCGCCTCGCCTAGGGACAACGTCGCGGTCGCGCCTGATCCGCCGGTCCAGAGGCCGCTGTTCCAGCACCGGAACGTTCTGCTGTATCACGGCACGACAGATATGTACCGGGACATTGCGCCGAAGATCCCTATCGGCCGGGGGATCGATCATTTCGAGACCGATCCGCCGTACAGTTTCTTCCGCGAACCGGGCACCGGTGGGGAAACCGTTTATGTCGGCGTCACCGAGCAGAACGGGCTCGGAGTCATGGAGGTACGGCTGGCCAGCCAACATGCAGGCTGGGAAGCATTCAAGCGAGACGTCCGAGACAACGCTGTGTCTTTGATCTCGACGTCAGAAATAGAATACGAAACGTGCGACCGGCAGAAGATCCGGTTGCGAAATGGCAAAGCCTATGTCAACTGCTCTGAACGGCAACTAAACGACTGGCCCCTGTACGACTGTCGTCTGATACGAGGGGATTGGCTCAACCAGAGCCGGCAGGCCGGGCTCATCACGGTCGGAGACGAACAGACGGGGCAACTGGTCCTGGATTTCCGGGATCCGAACAGCCCTCGCCGCGAGTTGAAATCACCAAAGAAAGATCCGAAATTGAGAGGAACCTGACAATGAAATCACATTTCAGCCGAAGAAGATTCCTGGCGACGACCGCCGGCGGGTTCTCTGTCGCAGGCGCATCGCCTGTGCTGGCGGCCGGCGTGGAATCTGAAATGGCAACCATGCCGCTGCGCCCCCTTGGCAAGACGGGCCGGATGATCTCCATCATCGGGTTCGGGGGAGGCTCGCGCTACCTACTCCAGGAAGACATGGAAGTCGCCGAGCGAATGATCCACCGCGCAATCCAACTGGGGATCAACTATTTCGACACAGGCCACTCCTACAAGAAGGGCGAGGTGCGCGAGAGTCAACAGCGCTACGGCCGGTTTCTCGTGCCCAACTATCGAAAGCAGATCACACTGACGACCAAACTCTCCGCCAGAGACGCCGAGACAGCCAAGATACAGCTAGACGAAACGCTTGGCGACCTCAAGACGGATCACCTCGACGTTCTGCATTTTCACGGGCTGTCCAAAACCGAAGATATAGACAAGATCCTCGCCAAAGACGGCGCGTTGAAGGTATATCGAAAGTGGAAGAACCAGGGCGTTATCGGCGCGATCGGCGTAACCGGACACCAGAACAGCAAGATTATTCTCGAAGCGATGAAGCGGATCGAGCCCGATTGCGTGATGTGCCCGCAGAATCCGTGGCACGGCACGAAGAAGGGCTATCCACTGTACCCCGGCGTTGATTTCGCAAACGACGTGATTCCGTATGCCCTGGATCATGGAATCGGGCTGCTCGCAATGAAAACGATGGCCCAGGGCAATCTGATCGGCCGGGGCGGAATCACCGCCGAAGACTTGATTCAGTACGCCCTGACGTTGCCTATGGCTGCTGCGACTATCGGCATGCCTGATCTTAAGGTGCTCGAATCGTGTGCAGTGCTCGCACGCAGGATCAGGCCAATGTCCGACGAGCAGCGCGACAGGCTCTGCGAAAGAATCGTCTCGTCTGCAACAGACAACGCGTTCCCTTATCTGGCCGAAGGCTACACGGACGGCCAGGATATGGTATCTTGAGCGAACATTACAGGGAGGTTTTGATGCGACTTGTCTCACTAGTGTTGCTGATTTCGGTTTCGGGCTGCTCTTTTTCCTCAACGCCCGACGATAGTGAGTCCCTCACCGAAGGCACGCCGCTCTTCTTTCGCGAGGGATGGAGGGAGGTGCCTCCGGGCAGACCTGTCACTGATGAACATCTGCAGAACAAGGAACTGACTGTAGCACTCCACGGGCCAGACGGCATCTCCGTTAACCGCTCCCATCATGACAACATACTCAACGACCCGTGGTATATCTGGTCCGGTTCGGCGAAGAAGGGCCGCTGGGGAATTTCGCTGCGCAAGAAGAACGCACTGGTCGATCTTTCCCGAGAGGCAAGAATTCAATGGCGCGTCAAGCAACAAGGAAGCCATGTTCTCAAAGTCATGCTCGAACTCGAAAACGGATCGTGGCTGGTCAGCGATAAGGGATTCGGAGAGACGCCCGATTGGCGTGTCTTCGACTGTGACCTTTCCGGACTCACCTGGAGCGCGCTGAACATCGAGACTATCGAAGCTGGCAAGAAAGTCAAGCGGCCGAACCTGAGCCGCGTGAGGTCGATTGGCTGGACCGATCTCATGGTTGGCGAGGGCACACCAGGCTGCACGCGGGTGGATTGGATCGAGGTGTACGGGCATCCCGCCACTGCCCTACCTTGACGGTTGTGACTGCGCCCTCAGGTGTGCGGTTTTGTCCCGGTCCTCGCTGGCCCGGGTAAATAAACCGTAGAATGGAACATTCACAATCTTGCGAATAAAACCGCTAATGATATCGTAGATTTGGTATGATTAACAAAAGCTTGTCGATTGAAAGTGTCCCCCTGCAGGCATTGTGGCAGAAAACGTGGCACAAGAACTATCAAAAGCCGAAGGAAAAGGTTGCATTGCCCAACCGGTAGTCTGCGTAAACGAACGGAGCGGTGACAGGTCCCCGATATGGCTTTTCTTCTCTCAACTGAAAAATGTTGCCAAACAGGGCTAAAGGTTGAGGCGATACCCCTCGGTTCCACCCGGCTATCGGCGTATAACGGTTACATAAATAGAATGCGTTCTGGAATGGCTCTGTCCGAGAATTTGTGACAAGTCTGCTTTGCGTTAGGCAAGAACTCAGGGCAGAGTAAGGTATTGAAAATACATACTTTAAGTGGATGTACTCACGAGGACGTCAGTTCAGAGCGTCAGCTTTGGTCTCGCAAAGCCCCGCCGATTTAAGTTTTGCCCTATCCTCTTGCTGCTCAACTTATTACCATCGTGTGCTTTCTGGTATTTTTTTCTCTCGCACGTCCAGTTGCTGCAGTAGGCAACTCGCAGGCTTGAATCATCTGTTGCAAGCAGCCAAGACAGGATCACCAGCTGAATATCAGCTTATAGTGAAACAATATCACCAGCAGTCTTGAATATGATTAGTTCCTGGATTTACAAACACATAAGAAGTGGATAGAATCGCTCGATGTTAATTTGTGCCGAACATGTTAATCCAGGAGATTCCTTAATCGCTTTGCGATTGCAGGTCTCCTGATTATCTCGTTGAGTGGAAAGGAAGAAAGGCATTTCATGGGCAAATTGACCAGACGGGGATTTCTTAAGACGGTTGGGATGGGACTTGCGGTGCTCGGTACGGAGGTTGCGTTTGCGGAGAGCGAGAAACAGCGGGTGCGGAATGTCCTGCTGCTGTATGTTGACGACCTTAGGCCCGAGATCAATTGCTATGGTAAGAGCAAACTGATCACTCCTAACCTAGACAAGCTTGCCAGGCGATCATTGCTCTTCAATAAGGCTTATTGCCAGGTTCCCATTTGTATGCCTTCACGTGTGAGTACTCTCAGCGGAATGTACGCGCGCAACAGGCGGCAAGGAAAGTTGCGGACGCTCCTTCCAAAAGGAAAACCATCCCTCCCCGGCCACTTCAAGACGAATGGATATGACACCATTTCAATCGGGAAAGTATACCACTTCAATAACGACGACCCTGAATCATGGACGAAGCGATACACGGACACGTTTCATGAAAAGAAATACGTGTGTGACGGATGGTGTTCCGGATACCAGTTAGAGGAAAACCTGAAAGGGAGGACTTATGCCAAGACAGGTAGAAACGAGTCAGCACTCACTGAATGCGTTGACGCACCGGACAATGCGTATCCCGACGGAGCAACCGCTGACAAGGCTATTGCTGATCTGAAGAAATACAACAAGTCCAGAAAGCCACTGTTTCTCGCGGTCGGTTTTTACAGGCCGCATCTCCCGTGGGTGGCTCCAAAGAAGTACTGGGATCTGTATGAACGTGAGGAAATAGACCTCGCGGAAAACCAATATTTCCCAAAAGGGGCGATAGGAAGAAACGGCTGGGGCGATCTGCGTCATTACGGGGACAAGGTCGTAAATAAAGCGGCTGCCGGCCGCACGGATTACAATGCGGACAATTTCCCGGTGCTTTCTGAAGATAAGCAGAGAGAACTGATTCACGGATACTGGGCGTGCGTCAGCTTTATTGATGCCCAGATAGGACGAATCCTTGACGCGCTTGATGAGACCGGCATGGCCGAGAACACAATTGTTGTCCTGTTGAGTGATCACGGCTGGCAGCTGGGTGAACACAAGCTCTGGTCGAAATGCAGCAACTACGAGGAAGCTGTCAGGGTCCCTTTCATGATTGCCGTACCGAGCATAACAAAAGGAGAGAAAACCGATTCGGTGACTGAGCTGGTTGATGTCTATCCTACCGTGTGCGAGTTTGCCGGATTGACTATTCCGAAACATGTTGAAGGGGTAAGCATGATGCCCCTACTGAGGAATCCAACTCGAGAATGGAAAAAGGCGGCATTTACCATTTGGATCGGTTCCAGCTCAATGCGTACTGAAAGATATCGTTTGACCAGATACGACAAGCCTATGTCGAAAGGGAGCGAATACCAGTTACCCGGCACAGACAGGTATGAGCTTTATGACTATAAGACTGATCCGGGGGGAAATGTGAATATTGCTGGCGACCCGAAGAGCAAGGCTCTGCTGAAGAAGCTGATTGGAATGATGGACGCCGGATGGAAAGCAGCCGGACCGAGTGACCAATGATAAATAGCGTAGACAGACACATTAGCCGGAAACAGGAACAAGGAATTTGGTGTCCAATATAGTTATCGACATCGACTAAGTAAACCGCGCTTTGCGCGGCTTACTCAACGTGTCATGGCACACGTTGGGCATCAAAGACAAAGAAGAGAATATGCGAACGAACGTAATAGTTTTGGCATTGTTATTAGGGCTTTCCTGCAATGTGTCTGCAAACAATGCGGGTGGTCGATGGCGAGATTTAAACGTTGTCCGCAATGCCTACCGCAAGGCCCTGGACAGGATTCGCGAGGAACACGGTGGGACATATAAACTACCGGCAATTGATTTTTTCCTTTTTGGCATGGGGAACCGCGCCAAGTATATCTATGCCAATGGCCAACTCCGCAATGCTCTCACAAATAAGGTTGTACAGAGTTGGGATGTTGAGGAAGATTTGATTGTTCCACCGTCTTACACGGTTGCGATCAGAACCAAAGACGGCAAAACTGTCTTCATCTTCGAAGACGAATCTGCAGTCTGGATCGAAGTCGGTGGGAAAAAAGAAGCCCTTTCCAAAGGACAAGTCAAACTGCCTGATTTCAAAGACCGAAAGCATGAGCTCGTACTCCGCGTGCTCCATCAGGAATTGCTGGTGAACGTCATAGACGGCAAGCCCGTCCCCAATTTCTTCGTGTACTCCAAACCATGGTATCGCGATGGAGCCATGATGGCGATGGCGTTCGAGGAAACCGAAAATTTGCACCTCATTAAAGACTGGATTTTGTCTCTCCATGAACCCTATGACCGAAACAATGGAGGGGAAACCGAAGCCGATAACTTGGGACAGACTCTTTATCTGATCTCTCTGGTATCCGACAAGTCTCACCCGCTGGTCCCAATCATCCAGAAGGAATTCTCCCGGTTCGAGAAAGGCGACTGGATTGAAGGACGTAGCGATTTTGCCAACCATCCGGTTTACCAGACCAAGTGGGCAAAGTTCGGGCTTTGCTCCCTTAAACTCGATGATCCGTACAGCGTGCCTAAGATAAAAGACTCTTACGCAGCACTGTTCTGGTGGAAGTATAACGCCGACGACATACCCGGACAGCCGCTACTTTCGAATGACAATTACCCCTATCTCTGCTGGGCAGCGTGCCACTATGCCGGCAAGAAGGATGGAAAGCTGAGTGACCGTGACTATCCTCTCACCTGGGAGGCTCATGCCAGCCAGGCAAAGTATAATGGAATGAGCCTGGTCGGCGATACATACAAGAGAAAGAAATTGTGTGCCCCTCACACCTGGCATACAGCCGAGGTGTTTTTATACCTCATCGAGGAATCCAAAAAGCCCAACAAACACATTCAAGCGACGCCTGACGTCCGACGTTAGGCTTCGTAGGAAGGAGGTATCTCGTGGATCATTGGTTACCCTTAGTGCTGGCAAAGTGGCGCGTTGGGGTTGTTGGTACGCTATGGATCACTGTCTCTTGCGTGACGATAGTGTCGGCCTTCCCCACGGCTCATGCCGCCGGCCCGGACAAGCCGCCCAAACATAAGGGTGCGCGGCTGTTGGGCATCAATGTCAATGAGGCCGAGGATAAGAACTTCGACAACGCCTTTCGCATTGGCCGCCTGGCGGGCCTTCAGGTGGTCAGCCTCAAGCTGGATTGGGACGACGTCGAGAAGAAGCCGGGTGAATATGCGTCCCCGTGGCCTGCAGTCGCTGACGCATACTACTCGGCCGCCAAGGTGCGACTCAGCCTCCGCATCGCCACGCTGGATACGAACCGCAATCGTATCCCAGCGGACTTGCGCGGGAAGGGCTTCGACGATCCAGCGGTCGTGACGCGTTTCAACGCACTGGTCGATTGGCTGGCCAAGCAGATGCCAAAGGTCCAAATCGAGGACATCTCCATAGGCAACGAGGTCGACGGCTTGCTCGGCACAGATGCCGAGAAGTGGAAGCAGTACACTGCTTTCTTCAAAGCAACCAAAGAACATGCCAAGACAGTATGGCCGAAGGCGAAAATCGGTTCGTCGTTGACCTTCGGCAGCCACCTGGGAGCGGCGAAGAGACATGTAATCGAACTGAATCGCTACACCGACGTAGTGATGATTTCATACTATCCACTAAAAACGGACTTTACGTTCCGCGACCCGTCCGTCGTTTGGGGCGACTTCAAAGCCGTCTGCGTCCAATACCCCAAACGGGCCATCTCTTTCACAGAGTGCGGTTACTCCTCAGGCACCAGGTGCGGAGCATCGAAGGAGAAGCAAAAACGATTTGTGGAGGAGGTTTTCCGCGCCTGGGATGCTCACGCCGATCAGATCCAGCAGGTGATGTTCGTGTGGCTTTCTGACCAGCCCCCTGATATGGTGAGCTGGGCACAAAAGTACTACGGAGTCAGGGACGAGGCGTTCGCGGACTTCATCGGCACACTTGGCCTTCGGACGTATAAGGGCTCCGGTACCGACAAACCCGCCTTCGTCGCGCTAAAAGCCGAGGCCAAGAAGCGCGGATGGTAAACGGGGCCATGGATAACTGGGGACATTCTGGGTTTCGACGTTTGTCACCGCCTAACAACAGGCTCAACGTGATTGTCAAGAGGCGGCGCTTCGCTTGCCCCTTGCGAACGCGTTAGCCTACTCGTTCAAAAAACATAGGAGAAGTCCATGGAGAAACAATTTGTTAATAAAGCACTGATAATCTTAGTGTTATTTTTTGGTCGAGTTGCAGTTGAGGGAGAGGTTCATATGTTTCCTGCAGGAACGTACACCTCGAAACAAGACCTCCTTCAAAACATTATTGTTGAAACTGGCGATATAATTGATTGTCGCATGGCTGTGTTTCATCAGGATAATCTAAACGTTGAAGGGGCTAACTATCCCTGCAAAATTAATAACAATCCCGGTAATGTCACAATCCGCTGGGCTCGCGTCATCGGGCATGTCCCACAAAACATTGCATGGCAGACTTACTATCGCCAAGGGAATGGTTGTGCAATATCAGCTTTCTATGGCGGTGGCGCCATATTCCAGGATTGCTTCATTGGTGGTCCGGATAAGACGAAAAACTGTGTTTGGGACTTTTTCAGGTTTGCACGGCAAGAGGGCGAAGTCCGCCATTACATCAAAGATTGTGCCTTTATCAATGCTCGCGACGATGGCGAGACGGATACGGGCCTTAAGAATCTGACCATAGAAAATACACTCATTTACAGTTATGTAGGTATATCAAGTCGTCCAGGCGGTAGAGCGGTAGGTAACGCATCTCATCGTGATATAACCATTCGCAATACGGTTATGAGAATGTTCCCATGTATCGGAAACACGGAAAAGTATGGAACCGATCTCATACACGGTGCTCCGTTTAAGTGGCGAACCGGTTCACAGAAGTACATCATACATAACTTTGTTTTTGGTGCGGGTTGGCCCGGGGCAAATAGGAGTCAAACCTTTCGAAGTGGTCAATGGAGAGGCAATTGGGAGGGAGCGCTTGATAACATCGAGACGGCAACAGGTGAAAATGTGTTTTGTTACCTTGGAAACGATGGATTCAACAATGCTGTTCCTTTGGGGCCATTTAAACTGCTGGAAGGTGAGTCAGCAAGGAAATATATAACTCAAAAAGTCTATGAGTGGATTGATGCTCATAAGTACTGGAATGAGATTTGGCCTGGTTATGAGGAAACTATCGTCAAGAACGTTTTGGAGAATATTAATACAGGTCGGTCAACATCCGCAACCAATAGAAATATACCGAAAAAATAATCACTGGGCATTGCTAAACCATCACTGGAGGTGGCCGTCCTCGCTGACGCTCGGTTGGTACCTCAGCTTTAACGTTGCCATACCACAAAAACACTGGAGGCCTATACAATGATACAAAGGCGAGAACCAAGGATCGAATCCAAGGGTCATACCGTAGCGATATACCATGTCATCTATGAGAATGAGGGATTTGAGGAGTCGGCTCAAAACCTTTTTAGACTGGTCCAACAAGCCCAGAGCCTAAGTCCGGGGAAGAAGCGTGTGCTCTATCTGGACATCGATGGTCACCGAGTTAAAGGGGGCGGCTTCGATGCTGACATGCTTGAGCTTCTAAAAGAGTTCTTGCTTGGTTTTCTTAGTCTCTTCCTTTCAGAGATACACAGTCCACTTGGCGATACAACGAATCCAATACCACAAAAGAATGATATACCTCCAAAATTGATTCTGAAAGATGAACGAAATGGACAGAGCTAACCACAGGTCTTTCAGTCCCATTCCTGACCCTGACTATTACTCCATCATGTGTTGAAGACCAGGATGCCTTTCTTATCAAGGAATGCTTGAGCGCGCCCATAGTAGCTGGTTTTAAGCGTCCCTTGACAGACCAAATCTTGAGGCAGACGAGGCCATCACCAAGAACGCGGCATGTCTACAAGACCACAGGTCTACTGCAAAAGAGAGGGCAGAATAGAGTACTCATAGATCGTCTGCAAAAATTGCACGAGTTCTTCGAGGGAAACATTGACGTTTTTCAGAGTTTAGTTCAATCCCGAGAAATCTAAACACAACAAAACCTGACAAATACCTGCAAATGCAACTGTAAAAGTGTAGGTGAAAAGTGTAGGTGTTTATGTGCCCTTGATCTGTAACCTATCGATGCCGTGCTTTTCGAATTCCTCCTGATACTTCTGCTCAAACTCTTGATGTGTCATAAATCTCTCTTGCGCCGTCATCCGCCGTATCTTTTTTTCGCCCAGTTCACGGAGCATATCTCTGTCCGACAGCCGTTCAGCCAACTCGGTCCAAAAACAGTCATTTTCGAATTCGTCGATGAAAGGTCTTACTGGACTGTTTTCATCATACTCGCGAGTCGGAAAGTATTGCTTATACTTCTCATCGTAGACAATCAGATCACTGGCCCCGAAGGCTTCGGCGTAAGCAAAAATCTTCTGTTCGAAATCTTGATAGTGTTTCCGATCTTGTGGCTTATCGGTTTGATGTGCGAACAAAATCCAGTCGGCGATCTCCAGAATGCCAAGAAATGTACGGTATTCGTCCTTGGAAAAGTCGATCTGCATGTTAGGCCCTTTCAACAGCGAGGAATTTTCTGAGTTATATGCTACCATCCGGAAAATTCAACAAAAGTACAAGTACCGCCAAAGATGCAGATATCAATCTAAAAAGAGAAAGAAGCTGGAAACCAGAATTCAGTTGTGGCCCTTCAACTCTTTTGATCCTTGTATCTGGCTATAAAGGAGTCACGTTGGTCGCACATGGGCCTTTCTTACCCTCTCCGATCTCGAACTGAACTTTCTGACCATCGTCCAGAGACGCATAGCCCTCTTTATTAATGTCCGAATGGTGAACAAACAAATCATCACCTCCATCGTCGGGAACAATAAAGCCATATCCCTTTTGCGAATTGAACCATTTCACTGTGCCTGTATTCATAAAGCTTTCTCCTTCTGTCTTTGTTCCATTTGCTCTTGAGAGCCGCCACTTCACCTGCAAACAGTACTTGAATGCACTTTCTCTTGATAGAGACAGCGACTTGCCTATAGGTCTTGTGCTTTGACGGTGCTGCGGCGGTTGGCCTTAGCCCTCTCGATAGCAGCATCCAACATTGCGTAAACCTTGTCGCTCAGAGCGGCGATAGCATCGGAGGATGTCATCATGTTCTTGCCTTTAATGTGGGCTTTAACTTTGCTCGTAACAACCAGAATTTCTTTGTCAGCCATTTTAGTAACTCCTTGTAATACCAAACTCTTCAGGTACCGTCATATTTTAAATGTATATCACAGACAATATTGTGATGACTCAGAGCATTATCAGCAACAATAAAAATCAATTTGATAACAGGAAAATCCTGTAATTGCGACTTTAAGAATGTTGGAGACTTATGTAGTTCTACCTTCGCAGAAAATCTCCAGCAGATCGAAAGCCTTCATTGAGAACCTTTTGTCTGACCTCGTATCTCTCCCTACTCATCCTCACCGCATACTCCCTCAACTGCGTCCCAAACGTTTTCTCTATCATCAGAATCGTCTCAAACGCCTCTACATAAACGTGCGAGAAGAGCCGCTGAAACCGCCATCTGACTCCCTGGCGGGACATCCGAAACGCCTTGTGAATCTTCTCGCCATATGTCCCCTTTAAAACCATATAGCTGGGCCGATTAGGCTTCAACTCCACCCACAGGTCTTTCGATTCCATCAGCTTCTTCAAGTTCTCCAAAAACGTCTTGTCTTTGTCGGTTAGTTTCATGTTTGATCACCATGATGTCCCGACCTTGCTGCTGGACATCAATGATTCCGGCATGAGCCAGGAATATAATAGCGATAAACCGCCAAATAAGGTCTTTTCTGAGGTTTTCACTGAGCGGTGGTATATCTCTCAAGCCTATTGAAAAGTCCCGAATATGGGCCTTTATGTGCGTCTCATATCGTTTTAGATCGAATTCATCGCGCGATTCTCTCTCAAATGCTATGTCCAGACCCACTGTTAGGTTGTTCAGAGCATCAAGCAAACCGGGAACAGCAGCCAAATCAACTGCTCCAAGAGGTAGATCTGCAGATCGGCTCTCTGCCAGCATTTGCCTGACACGTTCTCTTCGCTCGGCCTTTCGCTGTCGGGATTCCAACATTTTCGCTCTGAAATACTCCGGATTAAATACGAGGCCGTCAAACAGGAATCTGGACTGGATATCACGGCCACAGTTTTTACATTGGTATCTTCGTACTCGCAACGCTGGAATACCACCACACTCGGAACATCGCTGAAAAGCAATAGTTGGATCGAGTTCCTTTTCGCAGGAAACACAGCGGCACTTGCCTTCGCCCGCCATGACCAAGGAGCCATTGCACTTGGGGCACCGAAGGCCCAATAGTATGACACTGTAGAAAAATGCTTTGGCCTTTTGAATGAATAACTCGACAGTTTGAGCCATGTCAAATGCAACTGATCTGATGTTCATTGCTTAGGGATCTGCATATCGATAGCTTCTGGTTGCTCGTCGCCCGCGACTACTGAGTCCTCAGGTCCTGCAACATCAGCAGCTTCATCTTGTATAGCCGTAGTCTGAATATCCTGGACCTGGGCCGACTTTTGATTCTTGGGCGTGAACTTCTTGCCGCAGCTTTTACAGAGTCTGATTCTTCGTGCTCCCATCGTTTTGGTTTTTCTAACACCCTTCTTTTGACTTCGATTACTTCCACAGTTGGGACAAATCGGGGGTCTTCCTCTTGGCATAAATATCACCTCACGGGACTTTAAAGAGGCCTGAGTTTATAAAGGTGTCGGTTTTAAGTGAAAAGGGAAGAGTAGATTTCGAGTGGAACTACTAAAATGATCGTGTCACGCGTAAACTCTGGGGGTTGGGAGTTTACGCGTCAGATTGTTTGCCAGTGGGAGAGTAAAATGCCGATGGAACTCTATATTATATATATTATAGATATGTATTTTCTTATTATTATATTCTTTTCAATATTGAAGGCATTCCGTATCGAAGAGCCATTACCACTACCAAGTAACAACAGAAAAAGAACACCTCTCACACACCTCTTTTGATTCTCCATCGGCATTTTACACCCACTGACATCGTTACCACTGACAAAAGAAGCGAAAAGCTTATATAGGTGTTCGTACTAAGCCAACATCAGTCAGTGAAAGACCGATGGAAACGTCACATATCAAAAAAAAGGTGTTCGATGAAATGGAGAACGTCGCAAGCCATGATATTATAGCCAATGCCCGTTATCTCAACGATGAACAATTGATTCACTCCGAGCAATTGCAGGTATTAGAAGAAATATTCAATGCTAACGTGCGAAGTGAAGAAATGACTCACTTGAGCAGGCATTTTGCTCCTATTCTAAAGGGCAATCATCCTACCCATCTGGCCTTATGGGGTAAAACAGGAACCGGTAAAACACTGACCGTGCGTTTCTTCATGGGTATTTTAGCGGAAATGTGCAAAAAGAAGAAAATCCCCCTTCGGCTCGAACATCTGAACCTGGCTACATCACGACCGTGTTTTCGAGCCTTAAACGATTTAGCATGTCTGCTCAATGCCAGCAGGCGATACAAAAAAGGAGTTTCACTGGTTGAGCTGATGTACCGCATCGAATCTGCTTTGGCAGATTTCGAGGGCTATTTTGTACTGTTTGTGGATGAAGTGGACAATGTCAGGACGGATCAAGATACATTCATGAGTTTTCTTGTACGCCGCCTGCCTCAGTCTATTCCGGGCAAGCTCATATTGGTCTTTGCCTCCAATAAGCTCAACTGGAGGGATAACCTGGATCCTCGTATCGTGTCCTTCTTGAAAATACGTGAGTTACTATTTAATCCCTACAATGCAATTGATTTGCAGCATATTCTGAAAATACGGGTCAAAAAAGCATTAACACCGGATGCAGCTGAATCGGGTGTGATTGAGAAGATCGCCGCTATGTCCAGCCGTGACCATGGTGATGCCCGGCAGGCTGTCGATTTGCTTGCACGAAGCGCAGAGCTTGCGCAGGCGGCGGGTAGTACTATATCCATAGATCTAGTCGATAGAGCAGCAGAAGAGATCGAACGAGACAAATACGCTGATATGATACGCACGGCCCCGGCACAGATGCAGGCCGCGATGGCCGCAATCATACTCACAAACCAAAAGACACAGAAATCAAAATCTGAAACTGGCGAAATATATGAACACTACCGGATATTTTGCCAGCAGGCACAGATGCGGCCCGTTGCAATCAGGGCGTTCAGAGATTCGCTTAATGAACTGGACCTCTATGGTTTTGTCCGTTCTCGCATCCTCTCAAAGGGTAGACATGGCCGCACCCGTGAAGTGATCCTGGAGCTGGATGAACAGCTGGTCAGCAAAATATATAGTATCATTCTTCTCAATTTCCAATTGAGACAGAAGCGGCCACCGAAAACCAAACCTGTAAACTCCTCGCCCAGTGTAAACTGAACTCAACGTATAAACCTCAGACGTATACACTCCACCCTGCGCATAAACTGAAGCCTAACGTCACGGTATACACGATAGCGTATTAACTCTGCACGGCGTATTAACCGAGGCTCGATGTTCAAGGTCTTTCCGGCTTCAACAACGCCTTCAACTCATCCATCGTAAAATCCACATCATCTCCAGTATTATCCACCAGATAATCAAAATAGTCCTTGTACTTGCTGCCAATCTCTTTGTTCAATGCTTCCATAGCTTCCTTTTGCTTCGCTAAAAATCTCTGCACGTTCGGATTGTCCTTATGCGCATGCAAAAACGTCAGTACAGCCTCATTATGAATATGATCCATTGTCATCACCCTTAAACTCCAAGCTCTCGGCTAAAATCCACCACTAAATCCGCCCTGATCTTGTCGCACCAACCGCAGCAATTTCCCTCAAACGTCGACTCTGGTCCGACTCTCCCACACACTTTGCACCGTTTCATTTCATCACCTCCCTGAACCTGCCTCTGATGGGCAAGCTCAGCTCATGGCTTGCTGAGCTTGCCAAAAAACACAACATATAAATAGTAGCGATGCTCTTAGGTCCCGTATGAGACTCGAATATTGGTGGCAGGATTGGCATCTGGAAGAATTGCTCGAAAGCTATCTACCTGACTTTCTCCTGGCTTTTGCATTCTTCACATCTATTGTCTACGCTGTTCTCAGCAAGCGATTCGAAAAGCAGCGGCCGGCCATAGCGATGTCAGTCGCCATCGGGTTCGCTTTTTCTCTCGGCCTCGTGTGGTGGGAGCAGGCAAACGACTTCTCGATCAAAGACCTCGGCCCCATTGCCGTCGGCTTTGCCATCCTGCTCCTGGCCTTTATCATGTATCAGTGTATCTGCCACATTGGAGGTTCATGGGCGGGAGCGGGAATCAGCATTGGCGCAAGTATCATCATTGCACAAATGATCGGAATACCTGTCCCGGTTGACGCTCAGGTCATTCAAACAATCATCGTTGTTGCTTTAATCTTTGGGTTACTTGCCCTGATGTCACATCACCATAATTTGCACCCGCGGGTCCAATTCACGGAACCGGATCTACCCGATATCAAACGTACCATGGCGGACCTGTACCGCGAGCGTCATCTGTCTAAAAAGCTCGACCATGGCCTGCGGACACTTCGCAAAGAGGCAAAGACATTTCATGAGCACCCCGAGGAAGCACCTGACATAGCTAGCCAGATCAAACACATGCTGCCGGCCCAAGGCCATTTGACCGAAAGAATGGCCCAACTGCGAAAAAAAGCCCATCAGATACGAAACGGCCACATTGCTCGACTGGAAGAAACCCGTCACGTCTTTACGAAGCTTCCTACCTCGGCTAAAAAGAAAGCCTCTGGAGAACTCACTGCTGCGTACAACGAAATGGTCGGTATCGACACTCGGCTCGAACGGCTCGACAAAGCCGTCGCCGAAAATGAAAAGCGAATCCGCGAATTGACCGAGAAGGCCCGTGAGTACACAGCCAAGTACGATTATCGCGGCTTGGTCGAAGCACTCAAAGATGCTCAAGGATTACAACATCATAATTCCAAGCTTATCAAAACAATCACGCGGACAGAGAACAAGCTGTCTGCTACTGCAAAAAGAATCGCAAAAGAGGTGAAACAAGTTGAAAAACGAGACAAAAGAGCCAAAGCTTGAAGATATGTTGAGCGAATTAGACCCGCCGTACGAATCAAAGGAAGAGCTTCAAATCGGTCGTGTGCTGGATCAATACGGCATTCCATTTTTCTACAGGCAGGCAACGATAATATACAACGAGGGGCAAAATGAGGTTTGGAAACCGTCGTTCACGGTGTATCCATACGGAGGCCTCGTGATTGACTACGTACCCGCTTCAGAGCAGGACCACAACGACGAACTCATGCGAAAAGAGCAAATCTATCGGTACAATCAGATCCCCGCTGTACTGTTGGGCTCGAGGGATTTGAAAGAGCCGAATTGGCAGGAGATGTTGTATGGGAGGATTGAACAGGCATATCAGCAGACGTTTGATCCGATGCGGTACATCTCGGAGTCCGTTGAGAAGTAACCAGTGGGGTTTGCGTCCCGCATTGAATGACACGTAAAGTCTTTTAGGGTGACCTTTTTCGTAATAACAACCTGTCCTATGGTTTTATATTAACATGATATTGTTTTTCTGCACACCATACCTCCGAGCTCACAACTAGCGGGGTTGCCCTCCACGACGAAATCTCGTATTCTATTTACAGTCCTGCAGTTCTTGGATATCTGAAAGGACCGGCTGTGAAACGAATTGTTCTTACCATCACTGTGCTGGTTATCTCGATCACCGGTTGTAAGAAACGGATCAAACCAGAAATCAGCAGCGGAGAAAGGAGCCGAGAAATGACAATCTCAGTCAGCAGTCCAGCATTCCGGGAAGGTGGCATGATACCCTCGAAATACACGTGCGATGGACAAGACCGATCGCCACTCTTGATGTGGGAGGGAGTCCCGGAGGCAACCAAGAGCATCGCACTGATCAGTGACGACCCGGATGCCCCGATGGGCACATGGGTTCACTGGGTCATGTGGAATATCCCGCCTAACGTACGTGAGTTGGGGGAGAACGTCCCTCCAGAATGCGAATTGCCTAATGGTTCGCGGCAGGGGATCACAGATTTTGGACGCCCGGGCTATGGAGGGCCGTGCCCGCCAAGCGGCACTCACCGATACTATTTCAAGATCTACGCTCTCGATACAATGCTCGACTTGCCAAGTAGCACGAAAAAGGCCGATTTGCTCAAAGCAACGAAGGGACATATCCTTGCACAAGGCCAGTTGATGGGCAAGTACAAGCGACAATAGAACAAAAGATATTTTCCATTGAGCAGACGGTGGAAAACGAAAACGCAAGCAAACCAAGCGCAAGAAACGCAGGCAGCAACAACGAGGAGAATCAAAGCCGGAACATGCCGGCCAATCATCGGGTTAATCCGATAAGGAGAATCGTCATGTCCCAGAAAAATGACAGCACATCACAGGAATCCACCCCTAACTTCGGCAAACATCCAAATCCGGTCACGCGGAGAAAGTTTATGGGTACGATGGCGGCAATGGGTGCAGCCGCACTCACCAAAAGCCTTGCCGCTGAACGTAAAGAGGAGAAGACAGCCCCCCCTGTATGGTCGGGAACTCTGCAATCGGTCGCTAAACCATCCACAGGCCTGGGTGAAAGAAATGCGCTAAGCGGCCTGAACATCATCGTCATCATTGCCGACACGTTCAGGGCCGATCACCTAGGATGCTACGGCAGTACGCGCGTGAAGACACCCTATCTCGACAAGCTCGCCCAAGAAAGTGTCCTTTTCACCGACGTGATGACGGAAGGGCTGCCAACCATTCCCTGCCGACGTGTGTATCACACTGGAAAAAGCGTGCTGCCAGAGGCCAAATGGCAGCCCCTCAGTCCCGGCGATACCACGTTCGCCCAAATCTTAGGCAAACGCGGATTCACGACCGGTTTCATTGTCGATACCTACCATCATTTCAAGCCCAACTACAATTTCCATCGCGGCTTCGACTCCTGGCAATGGATCCGGGGCCAGGAAACGGACAAATGGAAAAGCGGTCCCAAAGACGCTTTTAATCCCCGAAAACACATGCCCGCTCACCTTTGGAATGAAAGTTACGACCGCAATATGCGTCAATACATGATGAATACGCAGCACCGGGAAGGTCCGAAGGATTACTTTTGCGCTCGATCCTGTAAGGCCGCGGCGGACTGGCTCGAACAGAACAGCAAGAATAAGCCCTTCATGCTCTGGATCGACATGTTCGATCCACACGAGCCCTGGGATGCCCCGCCGCGATTCCAGAAGATGTATCGAGAGGAATATCCGTACGAGCGCTATCTGTTCGGCTATGGAGTCAGAAACCGGGATATCCGTCCTGAAGATTTGCCCGTCATCCGGGACCTTTATGCAGCAGAAGTGACGTTCAGCGATTATTGCATTGGCCGTCTTCTGGAGCAGATCAAGCAGATGGGCCTGATGGACGACACGGTCGTTGTCTTTTCGACAGACCACGGGACGCATCTGGGGGAGGAAGGATGCGTTCAGAAGACGCCAGGCCTTTTGAACCGGTGTGTTACACACATTCCACTGATAATCAGACATCCCGATCGCAGCTTGGCCGGCAAACGGGTCGACGGTCTGGTCAATGCCATAGATTTCCTCCCCACCTTTCTATCGCTGCTTGGTATCAAGGACTACAAGAACGTTGACGGGCAGGATATGTGGAGGCTGGTGACCGGAGAATCTCCGTCAATTCATGAAGAAGTCTACAGTGTTTTTAACAATTTTGGTGCCATTCATACTCTTGACTGGCAATACTTTCAGAATGTCAGAGGCAAGAATGTTGGCAAGGGGCCGTGCCTATATGACCTGAAGAACGACTCACTTCAATCCAGAAACGTCCTTCGCAACTTCCCGAAGGTGGCAAGACAACTCAGGAGCAAATTGGAAAAGCATCTGAAGATCGAGATACCGCCTCTGAAGGTGTAACAGACTCTCGGGTTCGGGCATAGTTCCAGACCGGATCATGTAGAGGGGGCATAGTCCAACAAGGACTATGCCCCCCCAAATTGGCTCAAAAACAGCAGCAACGTATCAAATCTACGTTGCTGCGCAGCCAAAATCGACTCGAACCCACACCTGTAACACCCGCAGTATCAAGCAGTTATACTTTTCAGTCTTCTGCGGCTTGTGGGCTGA
>Ga0272441_10004398_pt1 | contig 25575 bp, 17 predicted proteins | sample SSMProp6N_FD_193582 | JGI IMG/M metagenome (GOLD analysis project Ga0272441, IMG submission 193582) | Marine sediment archaeal communities from Little Sippewissett salt marsh, Falmouth, MA, United States - SSM-Prop-6N | ecosystem: Environmental > Aquatic > Marine > Wetlands > Sediment ...
CGCCGGGCGAGACGCCGGGCGAGACGCCGGGCGAGACGCCGGGCGAGACGCCGGGCGAGACGCCGGGCGAGACGCCGGGCGAGACGCCGGGCGAGACGCCCCCTGGCTGCCGCGCCTTGCTGACGCTCCGGCGTGGCCGGTGTTCATCCTGGGGCTCCACCGGTCGGGCACGACCCTGGTGTACTCGCTCCTCGCGCGGGCGGCCGGGTTCAACACGGTCACGGCCTACCACCTGGCCCACTATGACGAGCTCCTCTACAACCGCGCGACCGGCCTGGAGGCCGCCGCCCGGGAGAGGCTCACCCGTCGCTTCGCCGCCCTGGGTCAGGCGGACCGCGGCATCGACCGCGTTGCGGCCACTGCCGACACCACCGAGGAGTATGCGTTTCTGCTCCTCGAAAAGAGCGGGGTGCGCCACCTCACGTCCGAGAACCTGCCCCACCTCGTCGAGCTGGCGCGCAAGGTCACCCACCTGGCCGACAACGACCGCGCCCTGCTGGTGAAGAACCCCTACGACCTGTCCAAGCTCGACCTCATCCGGGGCGCCTTCCCCGGGGCCCGGTTCGTGTTCGTCCATCGCCACCCCCTGCGCACGCTCACCTCTTCGGTGGCCGCCCTCCGTGGGCTCCTGGCCTCCCGGAACGCCTACACCGCCGCGCTGTCGGCGCCTTACCGCAAGCTGCACGCAGACCCCCTGGCCCTGGGCGTCGCCCGGGTCCTGTTCCACGAGCGAAACCCCCTGGGCCCGCTCCTGCTGGCCCTGGGCGCCGCCGGCCAGGTGAAGCACTACTTGAGCCACGTGGACAGGCTGCCGCCCGACCGCGTGGCAGACTTGCGCTACGAGGACCTCTGCGCCGACCCCGTCGCGACCCTGACCAGGGTGCTGCGAGACCTCGGGGAGCCGGTCCGAGACGCCGGGTCCATCGCCGGGTTCATCGCCGACACCGTGGCGCCGCGCCCCATCGACGTGGACCCGGGCGTCGCTCGCCTCGGAGGCCTGATCCACCGGCTCATGGGGCCCTACTATGACCGCTTCGGCTACGGGCCGGAGGTCGCCTGAGGCCAGTCACTCCGGGCCAGTCACTCCGGGCCAGTCACTCCGGGCCAGTCACTCCGGGCCGCTCACCTCACGCCACTCACTTTTTTTCCAGACGCTGGTCCACCCGCCGCAGGTACGCCCGGGCCACCTCGTCCCGGGGGTCCAGGTCCACGGCCTTGAGGAAGTGACGTCGCGCCTCGGCGAAGCGGCGGGCCCGGGCGGCGATGACGCCGAGGTGGAAGTGGGGCGCCGACCGGTGCGGATACACCAGCCGCGCCCGGGTGAAGTGGCGGCGGGCGCGGGCGGCCTGGCGAGCCTCGGCGGCCGGGTTGGTGGCGGCCAACCCCTGGGCCAGCCGGAGGCGAAACCGCCCGGCGTTGACCAGGGCGGTGTAGCGGTTGGGCTCGGTGGCGAGGGCTTTCTCCGTGACCCGCGCCGCCCGGGCCAAAAGCCCCAGGGCGACCCCTTGACGCCCGGCGGCCAGCTCCTGATCCGCGGTGCGTGCGAGGACCACGCCGCCGTTGACCCGCGCCGCCACGGAGGCGGGCCACTCTCCCAGGGCCAGGGCGAAGAGCCGACGGGCGGTGTCCAGCACCGCCGCCCCCTGTCCGGCGCGCAGGTGCTGCATGCCGAAGGCGTTGAGCTGACGGGCGCGCACCTGGGCGGCCCGGTTTCCCGGCTCGGGCAGGACGCGGCGCAGCCTGGCCACCAGCACCGAAGGCGCTGCCGCTGGCGGGCGTCCCCCGGTGGTGTGGACGCGGAAGAGCGGCACGCCGGACGTGAGCGGGCGACGCAGGGCCGACAGGTCCGCGCCGTCCCCAGGCTCCCACAGGATGGGCCGGCGGCGGGCCACGTTGTCCACCACCAGGGCCAGCAAGTTCAGGCGGCTCCGCTGCCGCGCCTGGGGGGAGCGCCGCGCGAACTCCGCGATCCGCTGTCGGGGCAGGGTCTCGTCCCGGTCGGCTTGGATCCACCGCCCGGTGTAATGCGCCACCCACAGGTGCTGACGCACCAAGGACAGGACGTCGGGCCGCGCGCCCTCCACCAGGCGCGCATAGCTCCACCCGGCCGACAGGTCGTCGGACCCGGTGAACACGACAGCCCGGGGTGGCGCCTGGTCCAGGGCGGCGTCCACCCACCCGCTCGCGCCGTAGCCCGCGCCGCGGGTCTTCTCCGCCAGGTTGTCCAGGGCCGTGGGCAGGGCCGTGATGACGCAGCAGGCGGCGGCCACCGCCGGGGCGAGGCGGGGGGACCGGTGACCGATCCAGGAGGCGAGGTCGGCCACGCCCACCCCGGCCAGGACCGCCAGGCACAGGGCGAAGGTGAGGCCGTTCTGCAGGTCCCGCAGGCCCATGGGGTTGATCCAGAAGCTGTAGACGAAGTCTCCGAGCCCGGCAAAGACCAGCGCTGCAACCAGGGCGCGCGCAGGCCCCGGGCGGCGCAGCCCCCGCCAGGCGCCGAGGCCGGCCAGGGGCAGGGCGAGCCCGATGAACTGCCCCAGGATGTGATCGGTGGCCAGCGACAGGTGGGGCGCGACGATCTCGCCCCGGAGGCTGAACATGAGGGGCGCGAAGGTCGCCTCCTGGATGCGCCGGGCGGTGAAGTGATCCCAGGTGGCCGACAGGGAGGTGCAGTGTCCCCAGTCAGGCCCGTGGCCCTGGCCTGCCACGGCCACCATGTACAGGACCACCAGTGCGCCCAGCCCGAAGACCAGAGGCACGGCGCGGCTGTATCGTCGACGTCGCCTCAGCGCGACGGCCCAGGCCACCAGCAAGGGTGGAAGGACGAGCAGCCGGTAGGTCGGATGGGCCCCGCCCACGGCGAGGCCGGCCACGAAGGCCAGCGCCAGGGCCAGGCGCCCGTCCCGCCGCTGGAGGGCCGACAGGAGCAGGACCAGCGACAGCGCCATGATCACCAGGGATGGGGTGTAGACCTCGGCCACGGTGGCCTGCCGCCAGAAGGTGTGCGACAGGCCGAGCACGAGGGCGGCGCCCACGCTCCCGGCCTGGGCCACCCGCTCGCTTACACCCAGGGCCAGGGCCAACCTCAGGGCGAGCCAGAAGACCAGGGCCACCGTGACCGCGCCACAGAGCGCCGACAGGAGCACCACCCGGAAGGCGATGGATCCAACGGGGACCAGCGTGGCCGCCTTGGCCAACAGCAGGTAGAGGGGGAACCCCGGCGGGTGCGCCACACCGAGCCCATAGCCCGCGGCGGTCACCTCCCCGCTGTCCATCCAGTACAGCCCCGGCGCCGCGGTGACCACGTAGAGCCCGAAGAACCCACAGCCGATCCCCAGGGCGAGCCAGCGGCTCGAGGCGGAGACCATCGGGGAGGGGGACGCGACCGTCATGGCTCGCATGATAACGGAAACGGCCCCTGGTTGGCGTCAAACTTGGGGCCACCACCCCCAGGTGCGACCTCGCGATCGCCCCTGGGGACAGATGGAACACCGCAACCATCCGACCGAGGAGCCATCGACGGCGGCGAAGAACCTCGCGATCTCCGTGGCCGAGGTGATCCGCCGGATCAACGACCTGCTGGCCGGCTGCGGACCTCAACCAGCACCAGGCTGTGGACCTCAATCAGCACCAGGCTGTGGAAACCGACTTCTCAGCTCGAGGGGTGACCGCTTGAATGGGCGCTTCAGGGCACGCCGTCACTTGTCCCAGACGCCGTCTTGGGGAACGATCCCATCTTTGCCCATGTCCCCAGATTGTAGAGGTCTTCGTTTTCAGGTCAGCGGCTGCGCATCTGGCTGAAGAGAATGAGCACGACGAACACGGCGACGGGGATGATGACCGGCGTGAAGGAGGAGCCGATGGCGAATTTGTGCCAACCGATCATCAGCTCCGTGACGCCCAAGGCCCCGGCGATCAATCCGGCGCCGATGATCTCCGGCCAGTCGCTGCGGACCTTCAAGCCCAGCCAGAAGATGCCGGCGCCGGCGAGGATCATGACGATCGGCGTGAGCCAGCTCGGCATCCCGACGATGGTGCTGTAGCCCGCCTTGGCCTTGTCTGGGCTCATGATCACGTAGCGGAGCAGCGCGAAGGCCAGCACGAGGGTCCCTCCGACGATCAGAATGGACCAGAGCTTGTTTCGAATATTTGCCATCAATCGAGACTCACGACGGGACATTTGCTTCCTCCAGTCTGCGTTCGGGCTTCGGTGTGCCCTTGGTGGCATACGACGATCGAATAGCTGAATCTACCTGGGAAGTCCGATTCTGTCATCCATCGCGTTGTGCCGGGTGCAGATCCCAGGGGGGCTGGGGCTTTACATGGGCCGCGCGAGGTGTTATCCGATCTGACCGGTAATGAAGAGATGCGTAGCCCCATGACCGAGCTCTCCGCCGACATCCCGGCCGGCATGACGCCACGGGTCAGTCGCCGCCTGGAGGAGGCGAGGCTGCCGCTCGGGTCTGTGGTCGCCATCGGCAGCTTCGACGGGGTCCACCTGGGGCACCAGGCGGTCATTGGTGAGGCCATCGCGCTGACGCAGCGGATCGGCAGAGGGGGGGGCAGCCCCGGGGTGGTCGCCGCCCTGACCTTCGCTCCGCACCCGGCCAAGCTCCTTGCCCCGGACCTGGCGCCGTCGCTCATCGCCACGGCCGACCAGCGGACGACCTGGCTGGGAGAGGCTGGCGTGGACCACGTCGTGCTCCTGCCCTTTGACGCGGACCTGGCCGAAATTTCGGCCCGGGGCTTCATCAGCGACATCCTCATCGGCCACCTGGGCGTCGCGGGCGTGGTGGTGGGCTTCGACTTCACCTATGGCAAGGGCGGCACGGGGAACACCCAGCTCCTCCTCGAGGAGGGGGCCCGGCGGGACCTGCAGGTCCGGGTGGTGGAGCCCTTCCACCTCGACGGGCTGCTGGTGAGCTCCACGAAGATCCGGGAGTTCATCCTCTCGGGACGCGTATACGGGGCGATGACGCTGCTAGGCCGCCCCTTCGAGCTGTCCGGCGAGGTGATCCGCGGCAAGGCCCGCGGTCGCAGCCTCGGCTTCCCCACGGCCAACCTGGCCGCGGACCAGGAGATCAGGCCGGCCAATGGCGTCTATGCCGCCCGGGCCCGGGTGGGTGGCGAGCTCATCGACGCCGCCGTTTCCATCGGCATCGTGCCCACCTTCGACAACGGCAACGACGTCACGGTGGAGGCCTACCTGCTGGACTTCGACGGCGACCTGTACGGCGAGACCATCAGCCTCGAGTTCATCAAACGTCTGCGGCCCGAGCGCCGTTTCGACGGCCCGGAGGCGCTCATCGCACAGATCACCGAGGACGTGAAGCAGGTCCGAGACATCCTGCTGACCCTATGACCCGCGAGCAACTGGAGAGGTTGGGCGAGGCCGGCCTGCGCCACATGGCTCAGCGGGTAGGCCTGCGCGGGGCGCGCCACCACGAGCGGTCCCTGCTGATCACCGGGCTGGCGGCCTACTTCGCCAGGTGCCCGGTGAACGACGAAGCCGGCGACGAAGCCGGCGACGAGCCCAACCCGTCCCCGGCCGAGATCCCACCAGCCCTGACCACCGAGACCATGGCCCGGCTGCTGGAGTCCCAGGGAGAGGTCGCACACGCGTCCGCCCTGCGCGCCCGCCTGGACGGCGGGCCGGACCGGGCGACTCAGGTGCCCACGGTGCGGGTGGAGCGGGGGGCGGAGGATCGGATCGAGCTCGTCTGGGAGGGGGCCACCGGGGCACAGCCCGGCCTGGTGGTCCGTCTGTGGACCCCCGACGACCAGACCCAGTGGGACCTGCCGGTCACCGCACCGCAGGGTCGCATGGACCTCGAGCCGCCCCAGAGAACGACGCGCCTCTGCGCGGCCCTGGGCCGGCTGTCGCCGGACGGCTTCGTCCCTGCGGCGCGGTCGGCCGTCATCGACCTGGGGTCTTGGAAAAAAGTGACGCGGACCCCATGAAGCTCGTCCCCCTCGGCCCCGACGCGAAGCTCGCGCGACTGGCCACCGGCGTCGCCGCCGCCGCCGTCCTGGTCCTCACGGCCGTGCTGGTGCCGCTGGCGAAGTTCCAGCTCGGGGACAAGGGCTGGCGGCTCCTGCAAGACACCGCCGGCCCGGCCTTCTGGCCCCTGGCGGCGGTCGCGGCCCTCGGCGCGTGCCTGCTGCTGGCCTACGCCCTGGGCCTCCACCACCGCCCGCGCCTGGGCCTGACGCTGGTGATCCTGCCCGCGCTCCTGGCCACGGCGGGAGCCGCCCTCGGCGTGTACGGCGCCCACGCGGCAGAGGTTGCGCCCGCGCGGGGTGGAGACGAGGTCCTGGCGCGGCTCGCGGCCAGCCTGGCCACCCCGGTCTGGGCGCTGGTGTTGGCCAGCGGGCTGGCGGCGGCCGGCGGTGTGGTGCTCGGCGCCCGGGAGCTCGCCCGGGCACGAGCCCTCGGCCTCCCCTGGATGCCTCTGCTGGCCGCCCTGGGTACAATCACCGCCGTGAACACCTGGTCCTCCTACGCCAAGCTGCCTCCGCGACCGCTCCTGTCGCTGCTGGTGGCGGCCGCCCTGCTCGGCCCCCTCTTGGCCGCAGCCGCCTGGGGCCAGGAGGAGCCCCCGGAGGCCGAGCCCGGCGGGGGCGCGTCTTTGATCCTGTGCCTGCTGCTGTCGCTGGGCGCGGCCCTGGCCGCCGTGGGAGCCGAGGCCCTGGTCTTCCGCGCGGCGGCGCTCTACGCCCAGGGACCGGGCGCCGAGGCCCACGACCACGCCATGTCCCTGGGGGGCGCCCGCGGCATGACCATCCGCATGGCCTCGGGCGCTGTGGCCCTGATCGGCACGCTGCTCACGATCACCGTGGCCTTTGGGCGAATCCGGCACCACCTGCGCCCGCCGAGCCGCCGCAGCACCCCCCTGGTGGCCACCGCCCTGGTCCTGGTCGCCGTCGCGACGCTGGGCGCCGCGGTGCACCGCCACTCGGTGAACCGGGCCATAGACCGCGCCAACCGCCTCCCCGCGGCCACCGACCGCCTCGCGCCCACCGCCACGACGCCGCGGCCCACCGCCACGACGCCGCGGCCCACCGCCACGACGCCGCGGCCCACCGCCACGACGCCGCGGCCCACCACCCGCCCGTGAGCAGCCCCGGGGACACGACCTCGTAGAACCGTGCAAAGTCCGGCCTCCGGAGTATAATGCCTTCGCCATCAGATGGGGCCCGGCGGGCCCAAGGAGCTTCCATGCAGACATCACACCATCGCGTCGCCATCATCGGGTCCGGACCGGCGGGTCTGACCGCTGCCATCTACACCTCCCGCGCCCAGCTCGCGCCGGTGATCTTCGAGGGGCTTCAGCCCGGAGGTCAGCTCACTACCACCACCGAGGTGGAGAACTACCCCGGCTTCCCCGAGGGTGTCACCGGCCCCGAGCTCATGCAGAAGACCCGGGACCAGGCCGAGCGGTTCGGTACCACCTTCGTGACCCAACAGGTCGAGAGTGTCGATCTGTCGAAGCGCCCCTTCACCGTGCGCTCCTACGACCACGAGGTCACCGCAGACGCGGTGATCATCTCCACCGGCGCCGAGGCGCGGTACCTGGGGCTGGGCTCCGAGGACCTGCTGCGCAACCACGGCATCAGCGCCTGCGCCACCTGCGACGGCTTCTTCTACCGGGACCTGGAGGTGGCGGTGATCGGCGGCGGAGACACGGCGGCGGAGGAGGCGCTGTTCCTCACGCGCTTCGCCACCAAGGTGACCCTGATCCACCGGCGGGACGAGTTGCGCGCCTCGAGGATCATGGCCCAGCGGGTCGTCGAGCACGACAAGATCGAGGTGGCCTGGGATTCGGTGGTGGACGAGTACCTGGGCGACCCCGCAGACGGCGGCCTCAAGGGGATCCGCCTCAAGAACGTCAAGACCGGTGATCTGCGGGAGATCGCGGTCAGCGGCGCCTTCGTGGCCATCGGCCACAAGCCCAGCACCGACCTGTTTCGGGACGTGCTCGACATGGACGCCGCCGGCTACCTCCAGGTACAGCCCGGCAAGGCCGCCACGGCCATCGAGGGGGTCTACGCCTGCGGAGACTGCGCGGACCACTACTATCGCCAGGCCATCACCGCGGCGGGCACGGGCTGCATGGCGGCCATCGAAGCCGAACGCTGGCTCGCCGAGCAGGAGAAGTAGGCCCCCGGCCACGACGAAACCATGGGTCTGCTGCTGCTATTCCTTGGCCTCGCCGCGCTTCTGTGGATGCTCTTCCAACGCGCCGGAGGCTACGCCACCGTGGGCTCCGCGGTGGGCCTCGGGCTGGCCCTCGTGGTGGTCTTCTGGCTGCGGGACGGGTCCACTCCCTCGCTGGTGGGAATGGTCTTCGGCGCCGTGGCCTTGGCGCTCTACGCCACCACACCCCCGGCAGAGGACCTCGCCGATTCCATCGGCGGCACCCTGCCCAACCAGCGAGACCGCGACCAGACCGGGCGGCCCTTGGACATGCCCAGGCCCGTGGCGGCTCCCGCCACGGAGCCCACGGGGGACAGCCTCACCCTGACCGATCACCTCTGGCTCGTGGGTCTGCCGCTGTTGGGATTCATCATCTGCTTCGCCGTGCTCGAACGTCGCGTCGGTCTGGCGGAGGGCCTGTGGTTCCACCTCATGGCCGGGACCCCGGGGTCGGCCTTCGCCTTCGGCTCGACTGACGTGGCGGCGCTGTTCGGCCTGTTGCTGATCTTCCCCAGCGGCAAGACGGCCCTGATCCTGCCGTTGACCGGTGTGGCGGCGGTGCTGATCCAGCTCGGGAAGAACCGCCCCTCCGCCGCGGCCGCCGCCATGGAATACGGCGTCGTGGTCGTGGTGTGCAACCTGATCGCGCTCCTGTGGCTCCCCCTGCCCTGACCCCCTGCCCTGACCCCCTGCCCTGGCCCCCTACCCCGCCCGCGATACCCTCAGTCGCCGGGCTCGAAGACGATCCTGTTGTTCTCGAAGTCCACCTCCACGAGGCGGGCGTCCTCGAGGACCTTCTCGTCGCCCAAAAGCCCTACGAGGCGATAGCCCGAGGACTGAGGCACCAGGTGCATGACCTCCTCGAGGACGAGCTCTTCGCCGGCCTCCCGGCGGAAAAATGCGTTGGATGAGCACATCTTGGGGCTCCTTTTCAGGTGCTGGTAACGATGTTGTCCCCCCCCTTTTGCCGAGCGGAGTCGAGGGCCTTCTGAGCCTCGCGAATGAGCTGGGCAAAGGAGAGCCGCCGGTTCTGATCCAGACCGGAGACGCCAATGGAAGCGGTGATGCGCTGCACGTCTTCGCCCACGGGGTGCATCCCCTCCCGAATGAGCCGGACCACCCGGCGGGCGACCCTGGTGGCGCCCGCCTGGGGGGTGTGGGGCAGCACAATGAGGATGCGCTCCCCGCCCACGTATACCGGAATGTCGATGTCCCGGATGGACTCCGACACGGCCCGGGCGACGCCGGCGCGGATGTCCCGTCGGGCCATGAGCTGCCCCGGCGGCAGGCGGTAGGGGTCCAGCTCCACGAGGCAGACCGACAGCGGGTACTTGTAGCGCTTGGCGCGGCGGATCTCCACCAGGAGCAGGTGCTTGAAGAACTCGTAGTGGTAGAAACGCTGCCCCGGACGAACGTCGCCGAGACGCTCCAGCCGCTCGCCGAGCTCGTGGTTGCGGCGGCGCAGATCACCGGTGTCCTGGCGCGCCAGGGCGATGGCCTCGGCCAGCCGCAGCACCAGGTCGAAGTTGTCCCGGGACACGGGGCGACAGAAGCCACCGTCGGCACCGAGGTCCTCGGCTCGCTGGGCGGCGTTCTTGGTGCCCCGGGGAAAGATCACCACCACCGCGGCCGACACCTCGGCCACCTCTCGCAGGTAGTCGCCCAGATCCGCGTCCATGACGGTGTGCGACGACAGGACCACGTCCGGCTGGTAGGAGTCCACCTGGTCAGCGGCCTCCTCGCGATCGGTCGCCACCTCGACGTCGTAGCCCAGGGACTCCAGGGACTGGAAGAGCTTCTCCCGGGCCGCCCTCTGGGGCTCGATCAACAGGATCCGCGAGACGTGCGCCATCCGCAACTTTCCGAAGGCATCGCCGCGCCGATCACCCAAGCGACAAAACGTTGGATCGGCACCGAGGGCAGCGGTCACACCCAGGTCGGTGACCGCAGGCAAGGCAACGCCTCCTGGTCGTCACTATGGGTCGCGCGCGGAGGTGGGGTCAATTCTTATTTTGCTTGCTTCTCGGACTCACCGGGGCCCTCGGTCCCGCCGGGGGCGGTCCGATCGGTGACCTCACACCCGACCTCGCCTTTTGCCAGGCGCAGCCTGACCCTGTCGCCCACCTGGACCTGGTCCCAGGATCGCACCGCCCGGCTCTGCGGATCCACGGCCACGGCGTAGCCCCGGGACAGGACCCGCAGAGGGCTCAGCTCCCCCAGCCTGGCCGCCACCAGGGCAAAGTGCCGACGACGCTCCTGGGCGGTGAGCTCTCCGGCGCGAACCAGCCGGTCTCGCAGCCGCGCGAGCCGCTCCTGCCGCTGGGTGATCCGGGCGTCCATCCGCGCGACGAGGTCCAGGGTCAGCCGCTCCAGGTCCGCCCGGCGGCGGGTCAGCCGCGCCCGGGGATGGCCCGCGGCCACCGCCTCCCGCAGGCCGGCCAGGCGGCGGCGCCGGATGCGCAGGGCATCCCGGGCGCCCCAGGCGAGTCGAACCAAGAGGCCCTCCAGGTTGGCCCGCGCGTCCAGAAGCGTGGGTCGCGGATCCCCCAACCCACGTTGCAGGGCCGTGAGCCGCAGGCGAGCCCGATCCACGAGCCGCCGCCCCGAGGCGGCCAGCCGATCCCGCGCGGCGTGGAGCTTCGTGTCCAAGGCGCGCCGATCGGGCACCGCGATCTCTGCAGCCGCCGAGGGCGTCGCTGCGCGCTCGTCGGCCGCGTAGTCGCACAGGGTGAAGTCCACCTCGTGCCCCACTGCCGAGATGATGGGCTTGGGGAAGGCCGCCACGGCGCGGGCCACCCGCTCGTCGTTGAAGCACCAGAGGTCCTCCATGGAGCCGCCGCCGCGGCCCACGATGGCCACGTCCACCTCCTGTCGGCGGGCGAGACGCTCCAGGGCAGCCACGATCTGCGGCGGCGCCTCGGCGCCCTGCACCGCGGTGGGGCTGACGATGATGCGGACGGCCCCCCGGCTGTGGGCCACCTGAATGATGTCCCGCAGGGCGGCGCCCGTGGGCGACGTGACCACGCCAACCACTCGGGGTGTCGGCGGCAGGGGCCGCTTCTTCGCCTGGTCGAAGAGGCCCTCGTCGGCGAGCCTGGCCTTGAGCCGCTCGAGGGCCACCATCAGCTCTCCGAGGCCCACGGGCTCGGCCCTATCCACATAGATCTGAAACCGCCCCTGGGCCTCGTAGATGCGCAGGGATCCCCGGCACCTCACGGCGTCGCCGTCCTTGAGATCGAACCGCAGGCGGCTGGCGTCGCTGCGGAACATCACCGCCGAGATCTGCGCGCCCTTCTCCTTGAGGGAGAAGAACACGTGCCCCGAGGCGATGCGCCGCAGGTTCGACACCTCGCCCTCCACCCAGATGCCATGGAACCGCCCCTCCAGGGTGCGGCTGGCCAACCGAACGACCTCCCCGACGCCATACACCTTGGGAGCCGTCGGCTCCTCGGCGCGCATCAGATCGTCCAGGCCGAGCTGGGCGTCGTCGTCGCTGTCCTTGCGGCGGGGCATGGCTGACTTGCTACCAATGGCCCACACGGCTGTCAAACCCCAGCCCTACTCCAGGACCGCGCCACCCGGAAAACCACAAGGGATCCCATTTGGCCGGCATCATGATACGATTTGAGAAGACCCATGAGCTGGAGTGGTACGATGAAAACAACCTTTGGCCGTGTTCTGGTGGGAATGGCCGTCCTGCTTCTCGGAGCGGGGACCGCTCGCGCGGCCGATCCCTTTGCCGCGCGATACTCCCACGACGCGTCGGCGATCTTCTGGATCATGCACCTGTCGGACACCCACATCGGCGCCAGCGCCATCGAAGGACCCAACGCCGTTCCCCACTTCGAGGTCGCCCTGGGGGAGGCCTACACGGCCATCGATCCGGTGGTGGTGATCAACACCGGGGACCTGTGCGACGGCTCCCTCAGCGCCATCCCCGCCTATGGTCAGGACATCGCCGAGTGGACCGACTACCGTACGGTGGTCGACGCCGCGGGCATGACCGCCGACCTGTACATCGACATCCCCGGCAACCACGACGCCTATGGCGAGATCGCGGAGGGGCAGCTCCTCCACTACCTCACATGGTCCCTCAACGGCACCACCTACGGCACCACCACCCGATCCATGGTGCTCGACTTCCCCTTCGGCCAGTACCTGCTCTACGGCACGTCCACGCCCAACGCGGGCAGCCCCTCGTTCATCGAGCACCCGGAGTTCACCTTGGACGAGGTCATGGAGATGGACACCGTGATGACCGCAAACGCCACCGCCACCCTGGCCATGGCCTTCGGGCATCACCCCGTGGCGAGCCCCGACAACAGCGACCTGGTCATCGATCTGCTCCAGGCGCACCAGGCATTTTGGTTTCACGGCCACCGACACGACTACGGCTCCTACACCGAGCACTACCTGTACAACGCCGAGGTGGACACCCTGGGCAAGGGCAACGTCGACAACATCGCGGTCATCGCCGTGGACAACGACGCCCTGTCCTACGCGGCCACGGACGTGACCGATCCCTGGCCCTTCGTCGTGGTCACCACGCCGGCGGACCGCCGCACGGACTCGGGGGACGAGAACCCCTACGCCTACGAGGTCTGCAACACGGCCACGGACAACCCGGTGCGGGCGCTGGTCTTCGACGCCAGCCCCGTGTCCGAGGTGACCTTTCAGGTGGCCGGTGGGACCGCCGTGCCCATGACGCAGGACGCCGTGGAGCCGCGGCTGTGGCACGGCGCCTGGGACACCACCGGCCTGACCGCAGGGGAGACCACCCTCACGGTCACCGCCGTGGGCAACAGCTCCCGCAGCAAGGAGGTGCACGTGATGCTGGCGGACGTGGCCTGCCCCGGGCCGCCGCTCCAACCCGACGCCGGCGTGGCCGACGCAGGTCCCACGGACGCCGGACCCGACCCCGACCAGGACGCCGCAGTCACCGACGACGCCTCCACCACCGACGCCGGCGATCCACCCGGCGTCAGCGACCGCGGCTGCACCTGTCGCGCCGCCCCGTCTCCCTTTGGCCTCCTCCCCTTGCTGCTGCTCGGACTCTGGCTCGGGCGGCGGCTCGGGCGGCGCCGGCGAAGACCCTAGACTCCAACACGTCGGCCGATCGACCGCGCCTGACACCACCCAGGCATCCCAAGGGAAGAATCCATGACCGAGCGCATCACCCGCATCGAGCTGTTCCACGTCTCCATTCCGCTGCCCGCGACATTCTATCCGGCTTGGATCCCCTTTCTGCCCATGACCCAGAACAACGCGACGCTGCTGCGGCTCACCACCGAGTCGGGGCTGGAGGGCTACAGCGCCGGCGTGGCCATGGAGCAGGAGCGAAGCGGTCTGGGGAGCCTGCTGGGGCCCTACCTGCTGGGCGCCAACGCCCTGGACATCGATGAGGTGTCCCAGCGGCTGCGGGAGGCCACCTACCTCGGGTGGCGCAACGCGTGGATCGAGGCGGCCTTCTGGGACATCAAAGCCAAGGCCGCTCAAAAACCCCTGTACCAGCTCCTGTCGGGATCGAACGAGCGGGTGGACCGCGTCAGGGTGTACCTGTCCATGGGCGAGGTGGCCCGCGGTGACAAGCTCAAGCGCTACCTGGACGACGCCCAATCCAAGGGTGTCGACGCGGTCAAGATCCGCGTGCACGATCACGACGAGGAGGTGGATCTGGGCGCCGTACGGGAGGCACGGGACCATGTGGGGGACGGCCTGCACTTGATGGTGGACGCCAACCAGGGCTGGCGCGTGGCGCTGCTCGGCGACGCGCCGCTGTGGGATCTCGACCGGGCGACTCGCTTCGTCAAAGCGTGCGACGAGCTCGACTTCTCCTGGGTGGAGGAGCCCGTGGACATGTACGACTACGACGCCCAGGCCGAGCTGCGTCGCCGGGTGAAGACCCCCATCGCCGGCGGCGAGCTCAACGGCGGGTGGCACCAGCTCCGGGTGATGCTCGAAAAGGGGAGCTACGACATCTACCAGCCGGACGCCTGCTTCGCCGGGGGCATCTCCCACGTGCTCCGGCTCATGGAGGCCTGCAGGGCGGACGCGTCCCTGGGCTTCTCCCCGCACACCTGGACCAACGGCGTGGGCTTCCTGATCAACCTCCAGCTCTTCGCGGCCTGGCCCCGCCGCCGCTGGATCGAGTACCCCTACCAGCCGCCGGGCTGGGTGCCCGAGGCCCGCGACGGCATCCTGACCCGCCCCATCCAGGTGGGCATGGACGGCAAGGTGGACGTGCCCCAGACGCCGGGCATCGGCATCGACATCTCCCGCGCGGCTCTGCGGCGCCACGGCCGCCGCTACTACCACCTCACCAAGCCACGCCTGATCCTGCACACCCTGCGCAACAAGGGCATCCGCACGACCCTGGAGCTCGCAAAGATCAAGAAGGACCAGGGGCGCTGAGGAGACAGGTCCGAAAGTGACTGGTCCGAAGGTGACTGGTCCGAAGGTGACTGGTCCGAAGGTGACTGGTCCGAAGGTGACTGGTCCGAAGGTGACTGGTCCGAAGAGGGGACGAGGAACGGCCCTCGGCGACTACTCCACGGGGTTGATGGTGTCGAAGACCAGGCCGGCGGGGTAGCCGTAGGACACATACTGAGGCTCTGGAGCGCCCTCGATTCCGTAGACGGTCACCGAGACGGGAAGGGACGACAGGACGTGGTGGTACCCGTCCGAGACGGTCAACCGGCTCACGTACCAGGCGCTGGTGCCGACCTGCGTCTGGACAGCGGTCACAACGGCGCCGTCGATGGTCAACGTGACCCCGAGGGGCCCCACGACGCTGAGGTAGTCGGCCGCAAAGCTGCCCGGGACCGAGACGGTGACGTCGCGGACGAGCTGCGCCAGGGGGGGGTGGAGGATGAAGGCCGGGTCGCCCTCGTTGTTACACTGGCTGTCGCCGGGGCCCTCGAGGAACTGCCCCACCATCACGGGGTGGTTGCTCGAGATGCGGACGGGGCCGGCGATGGCGACCTCGACCCACTCTCCGGCGTTGCCTGACCAGGGGCTCACCACGGGCGGGTCGAAGGTGACCGTCGTGAAATCGGCGTCGGCCAGGACGCGGACCCGGTCGTCGAGAAGACAGCCCGTTCGGGGCGCGCTCTTGTCCAGGGCGTAGTCGGTGCCCAAGACCCGGCGGGGAAAGATCTGCTCCTCCAGGTGGTCGCAGTACGAGACCCCCGTAGGCACGTTCGCGCACACGTTCCCGCTGAACACGGCCACGGGCAGGTCGGCCTCGATGCGGCTCCCGGTGAGGCTGGTGCCGAGGTTGGCGGCCGTGACCACCATCACGTCGCCGGCGTCCAGCAGGGCCGTGGTCGCGCCGTTCACCGCCGCGGTGGCGTAGACCGAGACCGTCGTCTGGGCCTGCGTCGCCACAACGGCCACGTAGCTGTCGTTGTCCGCCCGGGCGGTGTAGTCCATGGCGTAGTATCGCGTGCCCAGGCCGTGAACCGGGATGACCAGGGAGGTGTCCGAGGAGGCGGAGCTCGTGTCCCATGCGTTGAACTGGGCCACGGCGATGGGCTGGTCGCTCGTGATGTGGATGCCGTTGGGGACGACCCCCGCGCCGCCGACGTTGAGGTTCCGCGTGGTGTCTGTGTACTCCTGCCGGCTCAACGGCGGAACCGTGAGCGTGGCCAGGGTGACGCCGGAGGCCGTGGCCACGGTGACCGTGGCCGTGTCAGTGGTCGAAGGGTTCTGCACGGAGATGGCGTAGTCGCCAGTCATCGAGTACTGGGGCAGATCCGCGGCCCAGAAGTCGCAGCCGAACTGGGCGTTGGCCTGGGCCGCCGCGCCGCACGCGCCCGTGCAGCCGGTCGTGTCGAAGCCGCAGGCTCCGTCGCAGGCGAGGGTGCCGCCCAGAAAGCCCAGCGACGTGCAGTCGGCGCCGCCCAGGTCGTTGCCGTCGCAGTCCTCGGTGGGCTCGGCGATGGCGTTGCCACACAGGTGGTCCACGCACCCCGTCTCATCAAAAGAGCAGCTCGGGCCGCAGGCCAGCGTCCCCCCCACGTAGCCCAGGTCCAGGCAGGTCGCGGCGCCGAGGTCCACGCCGTCACAGTCCTCGGTGGGCTCGGCCACGCCATTGCCGCACAGGTGGTCCACGCACCCTGTCTCATCAAAAGAGCAGCTCGGACCGCAGGCCAGCACGCCCGCGGGGAAGCCCCGAGACACGCAGGTGGCGCCGCCCAGGTCGATGCCGTCGCAGTCCTCGGCAGGCTCGGCCACGCCGTTGCCGCAGATCTCGTCGACGCACCCGGACAGATCGAAGGCGCAGAGGGAATCGCACGCGAGATCGCCGCCGAGGTGGCCCAGCGAGACGCAGGTCGCCCCGCCGAGGTTGACGCCGTCGCACTCCTCGGGGACCGTCACCACGCCGTCCCCGCAGACCGCATCGCTGGTGCAGCCGGTGGGGTCGAAGACGCACTGCTGCGCGCAGGCCAGCGTCCCCCCGGTGTAGCCCTGGGACTCGCAGGTCTCGCCGCCGAGGTTGACGCCGTCGCAATCCTCACCGGGATCGACCAGCCCGTTGCCGCAGCCATCGGGGATGTCACACCCCGACCGGTCGAAGGTGCAGTCCGACGCGCAGCCCAGGCTACCGCCAGAGTATCCCAGCGACAAGCACGTCGCCCCACCCAGGTCGCCGCCGTCGCACTCCTCGCCGACCTCACGCACGCCGTTCCCACACCCGACATTGACGTTCGTGTTGTCGTTCGTGTTGTCGTTCGTGTTGTCGTTCGTGTTGCCGTTCGTGTTGTCGTTGTTGTCGTTCACCCCGCTGATCCCCCGCCCGCCGGAGCACCCAACCATCCAGACTCCCACGGCCAGCGTCACGACAAACACCCGGGTAACCCGAATCATAGGCTCCTCCTCGCGCGAACATCGCCAAATCGACTGCCCCTATCCTCTCACGACCGGGGCGCAAAGTCACCGGATCACCCGGATCCCTCACTTGGGAATACCCCCACGACCGGGCGAACACCCCGGAGCGCCCGGAGCCGCCGGGCGTCCATCCGCAGCCGAAACTCTCGATTCTGCGGCAACGCGACAGCGGCCATCGAAGTTTCATATTGAACCCCACGACCCGCCCGAGATATCATGAAATCGGAAGAATCCAAATTTCGACGTTGCACGCAGAGTGTGGAGCTGGGCCACCGAGCGCGACAGCTGGCCAGCTCGCCGGGAGGAGAGGCCAGATGATCGGCGGAACAATGCTCGAGAAGCTGCGGTCACACGCAACCAATCGGAACGCGGGGGGGGGGGGTGGGGTGGGGTACGTGGAGGGCGGCAGGTAGCTGCACCGACGAGAAGGCTGCTACCACCGGTGGCGACGCTGGCGCTCTGCTCGTTCGTCCTGGTGCTTCCCCGACCAGCGCAGGCCGACTGCCCGCCTACCGTCGACCCCTCAAGCGGCCTCGACACCGTGCTGAGCCAGTGCGACACCTGGGTTTGCGACGTCCGCTACGACCCCGCCTCTCAGCTCTTGCCCGACGACCCGAGCCTGGACTTCCCCTGGCAGGTCGAAATGACCTGGGGCGCCACCCAAATGATAGTCAACGACAAGCTGGTGGTCACCCTCCCCGACCCCTCCACCATCCCCGACCCGCATCCGACCCCAGGCCTCGGCGGGGTCAACATTGGCCGCTGGGAGCCCGTGCTGGCCACGTCGACCGTACCGGTCTACGTCATGCAGGTCCGCGTCCAGCTCGTGGGGCAGGACCCCGTCAACATGCCCGACAAACGCCTGTTCATGATGGGGACCGCCGACAGCGAGCGCATCTCCACCGTGTCGCTGGGCTACTACGGCGGCGAGCGCATCGTGGCCCTCGGCGAGACAGGGCCCGACTGGGGCGACCCTGAGTTCTCCGCCCCGCAGTACACCCTGCCGTGGGACTTCGAGAGCCTCGAGACTACCTATACCCTGGTGGTGGAGCAGGGCGTGGCGATCCACGTCTTGGTGGACGGACAGCCCGTGGTGTCCCGGCCCTGGAGCACCCTGCCCGACCTGGGCGGCGAGTTCGCCGGGATCTTCATCAACGCCCACGAAGGCAGCCTCGCCTCCTCTACGACGTCGTTCATCCAGTACTGTATTTGCCAGCCCGAACTGGGTGACACCGACGGCGACGGCGTCCCGGACGAGAACGACAACTGCCCCGACACCCCCAACGCCGATCAGGTCGACACGGACAGCGACGGCATCGGCGACGTCTGCGATCCCGCCGCCCCGCTGGAGATCGACTACCCGCTCGTCGTCGGCGACGGCACCGTGCTCGACCTCACCGGCTACGACGTCATCATCAAGGCCGGCGGCGAGATCAGCGTCGGCTCGGGCAGCCTCGAGCTGATCACCAACGGTAGGGTGGTCGTGGAGCCCGGCGGCCGGCTCTCGGCCGACGGCGAGGGCACCGACGAGGGCGGCTCCCTCCAAGTCAAGGCCGCCGCCGTCGTGGTCGAAGGCGAGGTCACCGCGCACAGCGGCCCGGACCTGCAGTGGATCTTCTCCCCCGCCCCCCAGGCCGGCAGCATCACCATCGAGACCCAGAGCCTGAGCGTCGACGCGGGCGGCAAAATCAGCGCCGACGGCAAGGCCCCCAACAGCGAGGGCGGCTCGGTCTACCTCTCCATCAACGGCCCCGCCGAGGTCGTAAACGGCAGCACCGTGAGCGCCGACGGCAGCACCGAGCGCCGCCCCTTCGGCGAGCCGAACGCCGGAGCGGTAGAGATGAGCGCCGACTCTCTTCTCATAGACGAAAACAGCCGGGTCGGCGCCGACGGGCAAGCCGCAAACGGCAGGGGAGGAGTTGTTACGGCGTCGGTTGTCGGACATACAATTGTTGGCGTAGACAGCGTGTTGAGCGCCACCGGGGGCCCGGTGCAAAGACCCCTTGGTGAACCCGATGGCGGTCAGGTGAGGCTTTACGGCTCCAGCCTTGAGATCAGGCAAAGTGGCAGGATCGTCGTCGACTCAGGCCAGCGTGCAGACGGTGGCCTGGTGAATCTCAATCTGACCTCGGACCTCACGGTGCAAGGCCAGGTATCCCTGCGCGGTGGTTCCGGACCCTTCTCCCAGCAGGGGGGCAGCGCAACGCTGCTAATAGGTGGCGACCTCACGGTTGGAAGCGCGGGAGTGATAGACGCCTTCGGTCAGGAACGAGGCGGCGAGTCAACGATCGATGTCCTCGGAGACGCCACCGTATCCGGCCAGATCAAGGGAAGAGGAGGCTCCGGGCCCTTCAATCAACGCGGCGGGGATCTCACGCTGAAGGTGTCTGGCGACCTGGAGCTGCAAGCCGAATCGGAGATCGACTTCTCCGGACAGGAGAACTGGATCTGGGACGCGGGCGGCCGCACTCCGGATGGCGCCACCGTGACCATATACGCCAAGAACCTCACCGCCGCCGGCACCGTGCGCGCAGCCGGGGGCTCGGGACCAAGGCAGCAGTACGGAGGCAGCATCGAGCTGCTTGCCACCGAGCACCTGATCGTCACCGGGACAGTCGAGTCCAGCGGCCAGGAGGTCCTCACGGGCCGCGGCGAAACAAATCTGACCTACTGCACAGTGGCCATCGCAGCAGGTGACTTCGATCCGCCCCCCGGCGAATTCCAGACCTGCGAAGCCTACTTCGGCGACTGCGATCTGATAAGCTGTGCTACAGCTTATCCAGACCGTGTGTGCTTCCACGACTCAATGGTGGTCTGGATGGGCCCTGGGACGTGTCACTACGGCCACTGTGTGTTTTTTCCCAGCCCGAGGCAGTGCCCATTTGGTTGTGATAGCACCACCGGTGAATGCTCGTCTGACTGTGATCCCAGCGAGCCTTGTTGCAACCTTGTAGCAAATGTCGCAGGAGCATTGGTGGGCGTGTTCGCCGGTCCCGGTACGACCTGTCAGACCGGAGAATACGAGTATCGATGCGAGGATGCACAGTCAGGCACACGATCCATAACCTCGACATGCGGTGGCGACGCCGTGGAGCGTGAGGTTTGGAAACACTGCGTAGATGGAGTTGGTACCTGTGAACCTAGCTTTCCCACGATAGATCTCCCGTGGAAAAGCAGGAATGATCAGTTTTGTGGTGCTGACGCTCTCTGCTCTATCGAATCTGGTGGATCCGAGTGCTCGCCCTGCGACTTCGGTTGCAGCCCTGACGGCGATCCGATGACCGAGGACCAGTGCGAAAACAATCCCTGTGATTCTCTGGATTGCAGCTACGGAGAATGCAACGGCAACCTCCTAACCTGGTTTGCCGGAACCTGCGACCCATATGATCCTCCGGATTACTGCGGTACAGGCGGTGCTACCATGATGCAGGACTATGACTGTACAACGAGTCCGGCATTCGACTCTGGCGTCTGTGCCAACGGCGACTGCCGCGAGTGTGATCCAGCCGAGCCATGTTGTGACGCAAACGGAGACGTACGACTCATGGGACAACCATGCGAGTTGGACGGCAACCCCATCGTAGTGGACGAGGAGTATCAGTGCTCTGGTAACTGTGGTGGAACGACGACCAAGAAAAGCATCTACCAGGATTGCGATGGAATATCTTCGCAATGTCAGGGTGCGCTGGTCCCTTCACCATGGGAGGATGTTCTGACCTGTCCGGTGGACTGGACCTGCACGGCCGACGCCAAAGGCGCCTACTGCCTGCCTTGCACCAACCTGGCACTGCCCGAGTCCCTGCCGGTCTGTGACGCGACAGGGTCCCAGGCGATCTTCTTCGACCATCATAGCGGCGCCTGCAACCCGTCTACCCAGCAGTGCGAGTTCGCCGAGCTGACACGCATCACCTGCCCGGCCGGCTGCGTGGACGGCGCCTGCCTGCCTGACCCGGCGGCCAAATGCGACGGCCAGGGCGGCGACGACGGCGACCCGTGCGACGACGGCGACCCGTGCACGTTGGACGACGCATGCTTCGGCAGCCTGTGCCTTGGGAGCATGATGGTGTGCGACGCCACCCCCTGCCCGGCGAACGACTGCATCTACTACATGCCCGTTGACGCGAGCCAGATACTCACCGTCACCATCCCCGAGGGAGATTTCGATGTTGCCGGCGACCGCATCGTCATCAGGTTCGTGCCCGGGGTGACCCGGGCCGACGTGGAGACCTTCCTGCAGGAGGTGCTGCCCGACCTTGTCCAACCACCCGAGATCATCTCCCAGGTTCCGGATCTCAGGCTATACGAGATCCAGGTCGCTGCAGCGACCCAGGCGGACCTGGAGTCCAAGATCCAGGCGGCCATGAACGACCCGGCAGCGCGCGTGGACTGGGCAGAGCTGTCAGCGCTCCTTGTCCGAACGGCCGGATGCCTGGTGCCAGACGCCAACTACACCGTGCCTTTGGACTGTACTTACAGCGACATGGAGTACCACCAGGCCAAGCGGATATTCCAGGACCTCTCCTGGCGAATCCCGCGGGCCCAGTCGCCAAAAATCCCGATCCTGGTCATAGACTCTGGAGCGCAGACGGACAATAGCTATTTCACAGGAGTGAAAATCAGGCGGGTAACGCCGGTGAAGAACAACCAGCTCGACCCAGACGGCCATGGCACATGGGTTACCGGACTAATCGCTGGCCAAGGTATAAATCATGATGGTGCTGCACTGAGCTTCATCGGCAGTGATCTCGAAGTCATCGGGGCGTTCCAGCTGAATACGAGTGTGGCTCAAACCATCGCATTCTCCGAGCAGTATGGCTTCCAGTCTCGCGTGATCAACATAAGCTCCGACGTCCCAGATCCTATCGCACCCCAAACCATGAGCCTGCTGCTGAGTCGGATACAAGGCGCTCTTTTCTCACAGACTCTTTTCGTTGTGTCCGCACCGAACTCGGGCACCATCATCGAGAGCAGCACCGGATTTGCCGGAACCATGGCTGAAAACGTGCTGGGCGTTGTGGGCACCGACCGTTGTAGCCTCACGGACCTCAGGCCCGGATCCGGCTACTGGGACCCCGGAAATCCCTCGCCGCCCAAGCTCGTGGCCGCGCCCTCCACCGAAGTGGCGGTCATTCAGAGGTCGGGAGGACTAGATGTGAAATCCGGCAACTCCTTTGCCACCCCGCTGGTCTCCTCCCTGGCGGCCATCGTCACCTGGATCAATCCAGGCTGGACCGCTGCGCAGGTCAAGGACTTCCTTCACGAGACCTGTGCCGGAGATCCGCAGAACCCCACCCTCTGCGTCGATCACCCCTGCTCCACGGTGTCCTGGGCGACTGACCCAGCCGGCCACTCCTACCCGATCATCAACTACGCCCGCGCCATCGGAGCCGCGCTGCTCCAGACATGGCCGACCGAGTTCCAGGAAGATCTCGATCTACCGGACACACAATGTCCGGCGTGTAACAGCCCGGACAATACCGGGCAGGTCCTAGCCCGGCTCTGCAAGGGCAACTACCTCTTTGGACTCGAAGACACCTACCCGTCCTGCTTCTATGATTCCTGTGAGCTCGACATGGACGGGGGCATCGCTGCCGTCGGGACCGTAACCGCCACCGGATTCTCGGTTTCCAGTATGTCTTCCAATAACGTGATTGTGATGATGGACTGTCCGACATGCCAGTTCGACATCGGAACAAGCTTCCCGATCACCGTTGCCCCTGCTCCCGGAACTGTCCAGTTGCAGTACGTGCCCTTCCCCAACGAGCACGTTGGCGGATTGGGTATCAGCGGCGATCTGCTCCTGACCGGATGTGAAATCGTCATGCGCAATAACCTCACAAACGAGCCGATCCACATCCTCATACAGGGGCTTGTCGTCGGAATGGTGGAGGTTAGTGACCTACGCGACCCCATGAACCCAATCATAGAGGAAAAGAGCATCACCACGGGGGAATTCAAAGTCCTTGCGGCCGCGTCGGGCCCGTGGCTGGAGCAAGTCTGCGAGAGCGGTAGGGGTACGGAGTAAGCCATGCCACAGCTTGGCGCATCGGCACCTCGGGAAACAGAGCTGGTCCTGGTGATGGCGCTTGCGCTCATCTCGTGCTGCGAAAAGCAGAGCGGCCCGAACCTTGCGGCGCGGCGCGATGCCGCGCAGACCATCAAGACCGGGCGGGACGCCGCGCTTCGAGGCGTGTCCCCGGTGGACGCAATGCCACGGGACGCGACGCCAAAGGCCACGACCACGGTCAGCCGGGACGCAACGCCAAAGGCCACGGTCAAATGGAGACCTTCCCCCTCGGAGGCCCGGAAGTGGCGAGCCGAGGTCGCCCGCCGCCTCAAGCACATGGCGCAGCCGTTCTTTGTCAAGGGCAGAGGCGCCGGCTACCGGAAGCCCACCACCAGGCAATGCCTGGAACGTGAAGCCGGTTTGCTGGCACTGATTGATCCGCTGGATCTCAAAGCATGGGGCTTGTCCTTTGACTGGAACCGTGTGCTCGTCATCTACCGCCACAAGGGCACGGCGAAAGACGCAAGGCGTGCTGCCATCAAGCTCGCCGCGTCGCTCGGTGGCTGCGTCGGCGACTACAACAGCTTTCTGGAAGGAGCACTGAAGCGAAAGCGCGAGGTATTGGAAAGAAGGCGTATGTGGGAAGAAGTGAATCCGATGGCCCCTGGGGTGTATTGGGTGCGCAGGAGGAAGGGGAAGCGCATGGTTCGGCGGAGGATGCGGTGGGCGGGACCACTGAAGAAGGCGCGCGCGTACTGGCGCAAGGAGATCTCGTCGCTCGACAGGCTGATCTGGAGGATAAAGAACACCCCTTGTCTGGAAGGCTACTATCAAATCGATCTTCCGTACCGTGACCGCGCCAAATGCCAGGCCGCGGCCCGTGCGGCGGCCAAGGACCGCCGGGTGAGATATGCGCTCTGTTGCAGTGTGGAGATATTGAGATCAATCCATATTTCGCTTCCGTGCTCGAAGTAGATCATATGTGGGGTCACGGAGTAGGCCATGCCACAGCTCGGTACATCGGCACCTCGGGAAAAAGAGCTGCTCCTGTCGATGGCGCTTGCGCTCATCTCGTGCTGCGAAAAGCAGAGCGGCCCGGACCTTGCGGCGCGGCGCGATGCCGCGCAGACCATCACGGCCCGGCGGGACGCCGCGCTTCGAGCCGTGTCCCCGGTGGACGCAATGCCCTGGGACGCGACGCCAAAGACCACGGCTCATCTGGACGCGGCACCAAGGGCCACGGTCAAATGAGGAGCCTCCCCCTCGGAGGCCCGGAAGTGGCGAGCCGAGGTCGCCCGCCGCCTCAAGCACATGGCGCAGCCGTTCTTTTTCGAGGACAGAGGTGCCGGCTACCGGAAGCCCACCACCAGACAATGCCTGGAACGCGAAGCCCAGTTGCTGGCACTGGTTGATCCGCTGAATATCAAATCATCGAGCTTGACCTTTGACTGGAACACGGTGTTCATCATCTACCGCCACAAGGGCACTGTTGCGATGCACGCCCAGTGTCGGAGTTCGTTGCACCGAAGTTGGCAGAGATTCACGGCGTAAGGGCGGTTTCTGACCATATCGTATCGGCCGCCCCCCTATGTACTCTCGGTCTCAGGGTTCCACAGACCCACCACTCGCATCGTGATCGTCTCGCCCAATTCCTTTGCCTCGAACTCCGCATCGAGGTCGAACCGGTCCTGCGTTCAGCAGAACTCAAGATCCTGGAACTTGCAGCCGATGCTGATTCGGGGTCGCCGGACACCCTGCCGAACGCGAACCACCTTGGGATTCGCATTCTCCTTCAGATACGCTGCCTCCAGGGTACGCTGGTCGAAGAGGACTGCACCGACGGCATCGACAATGATCAGGACTGCCTCACCGACATGGAGGATGACGACTGCCAGTGAAGACCGTGAGGGGCACAGTGATGGCACTGAGCACCATCGTTGGCGATAATTGCCAACGGACTTGACACCCACCCCCCGGCCGTCGAACAGTTCGACCGATACGGCTGGAGCGGCCGACGCGGTTGACATGGCCGGAACGGCCGGAACGGCCGGCACGGCCGGAACGGCCGGCACGGCTGGAACGGCCGGCACGGCTGGAACAGCCGACACGGCTGGAACGGCCGACAGGGCCTGTACGACCGGCGCGCAGAAGGGACCCCATGGCGATTAGCACCAAGCCTCCGACTGGTACCCGCGACTTTCTTCCCGAGGTCATGGCGCAGCGGCGCGAGGTCATCGGGGTGGTGGAGGAGGTGTACCACCGGTACGGCTTCCTTCCGCTGGAGACGCCGGCCATCGAGAACCTGTCGACCCTGCTGGGCAAGTATGGCGACGAGGGTGACCAGCTCATCTTCCGGCTGCTGCACCGGGGCGACAAGCTCGCGCGGTTGCTCGACGGGGACGGAGGCGGAGACGGGGACGGAGGCGGAGACGGGGACGCGGGCGGGGGCGGGGGCGGGGGCGGGGGCGGGGGCGGGGGCGGG
>Ga0272441_10004399_pt1 | contig 25570 bp, 18 predicted proteins | sample SSMProp6N_FD_193582 | JGI IMG/M metagenome (GOLD analysis project Ga0272441, IMG submission 193582) | Marine sediment archaeal communities from Little Sippewissett salt marsh, Falmouth, MA, United States - SSM-Prop-6N | ecosystem: Environmental > Aquatic > Marine > Wetlands > Sediment ...
GACCGCGGATCCTCTCGGTGTCGAGGGAGAAGAGCGTGTAGGGCGTCGCCGTCAGTTCCTGCAATGGAAAGAGCGCCGTGTCGTCGACGACGATCTCCAGCCAGCGCTGCTCGCCTTTGAAATGGCTCTCGTCAAACTGGAGCAAGACGGTGAACAGCCCCACCTGCACATCGATCGCGACCGATCCGGCGTCGGGGTAGCGATCCAGATGGGTCGTGCCGGCGAAGTCTGCGTAGAGGTGGAAGACCATGTTGTAGGTGCCTTCAGCCGGCTGGCCGTCCTCGGTGAGCCGACCCTGGTACGCGAACGCCGAGTCGAGCGGCGTCTGGCTGAGGGCGGGGTGAGGCAGTAGGCAGAGGACGACGATTGCCGCGATGACCATCAGTACTGCTGATCTCATGATGGACCTCCTTGCAGTCAGAGACTGCAGAGACACGTGCCCCCAGAGAGACTTGCATATGCCTGTGGGCGCACTTCGCGGTTGTGACGTAGGCGGGCGGCGATGTGGTGGCGTCGCGCGTCCGCGCGACTGTCTGGCGAGATACGCAGGTGTTATTGGCCCAACACATGGCATCGCCCCGCGCCATCATCCGTGCACCTGGTGAGGTCAGAGCGGCGTGGCGCACTCGTCAACTCGGAGGGATCGCCGCGTTGGGGGATGGTCATCGGCCCGGATGACGCAACGTTGGGGCCGATGGCCACCCATCAGCGTGTCGTCGTTTCTCGCTGGGGCGATCCCTGGGGTGGTCGCCCGACCCTCAGCGGGTTTGGCTGAGGGGCGCCTGGACATAGACGCGGGGCCGGCATGTTTGACACACGAAGGGCCTTTTTTATCTTCTTTTCAGCACGCAATGCAGAGTTTGCGTGCAGGTGGCAATGCGGGGCAACGGTGCGGTGGCCGGGTCAGGCTCGCTCGACGAGCCGGTCGATCAGGAAGTCGGATTGCTCCAGTGCCTGCTCGGTGAAGGTGCCGAAGAACTGGCCCACGTCAGCAAACATCTTGCTGAAGTCCTCACGGCTGCCGCTCCTCGTCGTGTTCCGCAACTCCTCCGATGCGCGGATGAACGTGTCCATGACGGTCGTCGATTCCGGGTTCAGCATCTGGATGGCGGCGTAGAGGTCGGGTGATTGGGCGAAATGGCGCGCGGTCAGGAGCAGCTCCATCAGGTAGATCGGCGAGGTGAACATGAGCGTTCGGTCGAGTGGAATATCCAGGGAGGCGAGCGTTTTTCCCATGACCTCGGTGGCGAAGTGCACGAGAACCTGCACAACGGCCATGGCCTGGTCGTGTTCTTCGGGCGATGTTTCCATCATCGCCAGCCCGCGCGCGTGCAGCATGTTTCTGAGCCACTGGAGCCATTCCTCGCCACGCCCGGGCGTCAGGACGACGCGCTGTCCCTGAAGCGAATGGACGGATGGGCCGAACAGTGGATGGGTGCCGACGACACTGGCCTGTGAAGCCTCAAGCATCGCCTTCATGGGCTCAGTTTTCAGTGAGGTTACATCCATCAGCAGCGCGTCCGGCCGGACGAGCGGGCCCAACTCGCGAATCACCTCGGTTGTGGCGTCGATCGGAACGCTGATTACGACAACGTCCGCTGTGCTGGCCGCTTCGGCCGGCGTCAATCGGGTGTCCAGGTCGGCGATCATGACGGCATGGCCGAGATCGCCGAACATCTCCGCCAGGCAGCGGCCCATGCTGCCGTTGCCGCCGACAATCGCGACGGTGCAGGGCTCGATCTCTGGTGGGACCTCGGCCTTGAGAGCGGCTTGTCGGTCGCGACTGGCCCACATGATCAGCCGCCACATGCTCTCGACCAACTCGGCGTTCAGACCGAGCCCCTGCGCACGCGTTCGGCGGTCTGAGATGATCTCGCGCTCACGCTGGAAATCGCGGATGGGCACGTGGTGCTCGCGCTTGTGCTCGGCGATGTCGGCGATCAGGCCATTACGCCGCGCGAGCAGTTGGAGGACGTCGCGATCGATGGCGTCCACCATGGCGCGCAAGACGGGGAGCGGGCGGATGGTCGGGTTGTTCGAAGGGGGTGTCATAGCGGTTGCCGTTCGCCTCGAAACACACGTGAGGATGACACGGAACACCTGTGATAAACGCTTCGGGAACCGTAGCGTTTGGCTTCCGGAGCGTCAACAAACGGCGTGTGGTTCCGTAGCAACCGAGACGGCGGTAGCATGTGCAACCAAGGAGACCTGCCGCGACTCAGAACAGGCAGGAGGGCTCATGAGCGTGTTGACCTATCGCACCGCGGGTGAATCACACGGGCCGGCACTGACCGTCCTTGTCGAAGGGCTGCCGGCCGGGCTTCGTGTAGACCTGGATCTCATCAACGCGGAGCTGCGCCGGCGCCAGGGCGGTTACGGCCGCGGCGGACGCATGCGGATCGAGAAGGACGCCGCCGACTTGCTGAGCGGCGTGCGTCGCGAGAAAACGATCGGCTCGCCGCTCGTCATGCAGATCCGGAACCGCGATTCACGGCTTGATGAGGCGCCGGAGATCGCGAGGCCGCGTCCGGGGCATGCGGACCTGGCGGGTAGTCTGAAGTGGCTGACGACCGATTGCCGCGAGACGCTCGAACGGGCGTCGGCGCGCGAGACCGCGGCCCGGGTGGCGGCGGGGGCGTTGGCGAAGAATCTACTCCGCAAGTTCGATGTCGCGTGCGTCGGCTTCGTTGTGCAGATTGGCACCGCAGAGGCCACTGTGCCGGAGGACGCTGATGCCGACGAACTCGTTGCGCTGCGGGACGCGAACGATGCGTACACGCCCGATGCCGACGCGGCCGAGCGCATGACGGCGGCGATTCGGGCTGCCAAGCGCGATGGCGACACCATCGGCGGTATCGTCGAGGTGCGCGTATTCGGGTTGCCCCCCGGTCTGGGGAGTTGTGCGAGCTGGCAATCGAAGCTCGATGGCCGCCTGATGCAGGCGGTGGGCTCGATCCAGGCCTTCAAGGGCGTCGAGATCGGCCTGGGTTTCGAGGCGGCGCGGCGGCCGGGGAGCGCCGTACACGACGCGATTCACTTTGACCCGGACCGGAGGAACAGCCGCGAATTCGGCTTCGTTCGAAAGACGAACCGCGCCGGCGGGCTCGAAGGTGGAATGACCAACGGGAACACGCTCGTCATCCGCGGCGCGATGAAGCCGATCGCGACACTGATGCAGGGTATGGACAGTGTGAATCTCCAGACGCTCAAGCCCGAGCGGAGTGACTACGAGCGCAGCGACGTCTGTGCGGTGCCGGCGGCGAGCGTCGTGGCCGAGAACGTCGTGGCGTTCGAGATCGCGCGCGCGTGGGTGGACAAGTTCGGCGGAGACACGATGCAGGAAGTGCGGGCGGCGTACGAGCACTACGCGGCTGCCGTGCGCAAGTTGGCGTCACCGGGGTAGGGGCGAATCCACCGGATACAAAGAACAAGGGCGAGGCCCGTTGAGGCGCTCGCCCTTGTGTCGTTACTGCGTCCTGCGGATGCTCAGGCGCCTAGCGCCGACGAAGCAGTCCGACAAGGCCCAGACCGAGCAGCAGCAAGCTGCTGGGCTCGGGGGCGAAGATGATTGTCGCACCGTCCGGGGCGGTCACTGAAACGTCATCGATGAAGTAGTCCGTGCGGTTTTCGCCCGTCGAGGGCGTGCTGTACAGACGGGCCTCGACGACCAGCGCGTCACGGGCACCGCCATCGCTGTCGAACGTCCACGTGTGCGACAACTGCTCCCAGCCGATACCGGTGGTGTAGAGGTCGCTGCCACTCGCCGAGCCCTGGAAGTTCTCGATGTCATCGGACGTCGTGTAGTGACCCCAGATGCGCAGCGATGGGGAGCTGCCGGCGGTGACATCGTAGCCGAAGAAACTGGCGTCGATGGTGTCGCCGTCCGCGAGGCCGATGATCCAGGCGATGTAGGCCTGCGGCGTGCTGTACTGTGGCTCTTCGGCGACGTGCAGATAGCGCTCACCGCTGTTGGGGCCGGGGCAGGTGAAGTCCGGCTCGCTGCCGGCCTGGCCCTGCTGCGGGCCGCTGACATTGGTCGGATCGACCAGATTGCCGTAGGACCCAAGGATCGTGCCCACGCCGTCTTCCCAACCATAGCTGTCGGTGGCGGCGACCGTTGTGGCAGCGCACAAAGCGGCCACGCTCAGAATGCATGCAAGCTTCCTCATGGCGATCTCCTCCTCGCGATTGAAGTAGTGACGAGTCTACTGCTTACCATCGGCGGTGCAGTTCTTCCGTGGTGCGGGCGACTCGTTGTCGCACACGATCGTCAGGGAGAAATCGCTGCTCCGCCTCCTCCTGTTGACTAGATCTCGAAGTATAGCAGGCCCGCGGCTCGCGACAAGCTGCCGGAGCGTGAAAAGGGCGTTAATGCCCTGCATGCCAACGGTGAAGGACACCGCAGTGGGGGCTGGCTGTGGCGGCAAATGTCGCCTTGCCAGGGGGTTAGCTCGCGTCGTCGCCAGGCGGGCTCCCGCCGGCATCATGCAGTGCCGATTGGCTCAGACGCTTCTGCTCACTCGCGGCCAACTGGCGGAACATGATGTGCGCTGTCGCTGCGAGGCCCAGTGCGATCAGGATCGCCGGGTATCCGAAGAGCATCGTCGCACCCAGCCCCAGTAGTGGCATGAGGAGCCCACGGAGGCCCGTGAGGCCGACGTGGATGCCCATGTAGAGTTCTGTTTGATGCTCGCCGGCGAAGTGGAGGTGCCCCAGATTCCAGGCGATGGCCCCGCCACCGCGGCCGAGCCCGTTGAACAGGCGGCCGACGACGAGGATCGGTATGACGACCGGGAGCGCCTCTCGGCCGCCGATCGTGAGGATCACCATGGCCACGGAGATGCCCGCGTACGAGAGGACCCAGCACGCGCTGTTGTAAATGCGAAAGCGCAGAACGCCGATGCGGTCGAAGTAGGGTGCCCAGAAGCGGATCGAGCCGAGCAAGGCGGCTGATGGGATCAGGAAGAGGATCGCCTGGGCGCTGAAATAGTCAAACCGGAGGTCCTTGGTCAGGGCGTTCACGAGGATCGGATCGGTGAAGAAGTTCGCGGCCCCCAGCAGGAACTGGGACAGCATGTACTTCGCGAAGAGCTTGTCGGTGCGCAGAATGGTGCTTGCTTCGCGCAGGCCCGCCCGCAGTCCGAGGCGTGGCCGGTCGTCACCCCCGTTTCTCTGGGCGACGTGCTCCCGGAACTGCCGCAGTTCGGAGCGTTCGCCGCGCATCCGCAGCCGGCGCAGTGGCCACAGCGATAGCGCACCGACAACGGCAACGAACGGGTACAGAAGGCGGTACGCATCGGGCTGCTTGTTGAAAACGAGGCTGAGCCCGGAGGCCGTGATGAGGGTCAGCAAGAGACGCAGGGTTTGCAATCGGCCGGCGATGCGAGCGCGGTGCGAGGTCGGGTAGTTCACCTTCCACATCGTGGTTCGCAGCGTGATGAGCCCGGACAGAAACAGGTGTGTGCAGCCGATCTGGGCCGCGAAGATCCACGCATTCCAGGGCTGAGAACCGGCGGGTGTGAGCCCGATGGATCCGACGGCGATCAGGCCGCAGGTCGCGACGATGAAGAAGGCGGGTTTGCGTCGCCGGCCGCGGAGGATGGAGCCCCACCCCAGATTGAGGATGTTCATGAGGACGGGGAGCGCCCAGATGATCGTGGTCAGCAATCGCGAGGCGTCGAAGGTCTTGGAAGCGATGATGCTCGCCAGACTGCCCTCAACGGCCCCGGCGACGGCACCCCAGAGGGTCATCTGCTGGAGTTCCGCGAGGTAGTTGACGCGGGTCAGCAGGGGGATGTCGTCGATCCGGAGGAAGTCGAGCAGGCGGCGCATAGTCGGTCCCGAAAACCCAGGATGGTAACCGTTTACGTCGTTCACGACGAATAATGCGGAGAGGTGGCTTCGGCTTTGACAGTTGCCCGCCGGCAGGGCAGAATGCACGATGAAGAGTCTGAAGCCCGGATACTGGCGGCTGGGTGCCGCGTGAGAGCTCCGGGAAACTGAGGGCACGAACGGCGATGCCCGGAGGACTGTCTGTGATGATCGGCCTGGACACGTTGGCATGGTCGCCCTTCGATCCCTGGCATATGCTCGTGCTGGGAGTCGTGGCGTTGCTGCTGTTTGGCAAGCGTTTGCCCGAGGTCGGTCGATCGTTGGGTCGCGGGATTGCGGAGTTCAAGAAGGGCCTGCACGACGTGCAGGATGAGCTCAACCGAGACGCAGGGACGGACGAGGAACCGCCGAAACACAGGCTGGAGCCCCCGCGTACCGAGGACGAGCCGATCGAGACCCAAGATGCTCCCGCCGACGAGAGCACGCAGCCTGCGGAGGGCGGCGAGCAGCAGCGTGAGCGGCAGTAAGTTCGGCTGTAGCGGCGGAGGGGGGTGCCGGCTGCGGTTTCGGGACGAGGAACTGCGACCGCGTCCGATGCCGTAGCAGCTACATGCTCGGCCTGAGCAACCACACTTGTGATGGATTAATGAGTTCCGGCGTCGGAGGGGCGTCTGGAAGCAGACGGACCGGACGCTATCGGAGCAGCGGAGCAGAGCGCATGCGGCGGAACAGAAACGTTTCATCCCCCCGCAAAACACTCTATTTGACGTTGCTGCTGGCCGTCATCGCCATGCCACGCGCGGTGCTGGCGAGCCAGGGAGATTCCACAACACAGGCCTCCACCCAGCCTACAGCCGTCAGCGTGACGCCCGCCCAGCCCGATGAGCAGCAAGCCGACGCCCAGCCGAGCAACGGTTGGCTGAAGGTCAGTGTTCGGCGTGGCGGTGTTGCATTGATCGTGGTGGCCGTGCTGCTCGGGATCTGGTTTGCCCGGCGGGGCAAGGTCCTGCCGATTCGTGACATTCCGGGCCTGATGGTGTTTGAGGAGGCGGTAGCGCGCGCCACCGAGATGGGGCGGCCGACGCTGTTCACGACGGGTGGGGCTTGTGACCTGAAACGCGTGCAGTTGTTTGCCTCGATGCCGGTTTTGCGGCGGGTGGCGGAGCTGAGCGGCGAGTTGGGCAACCACATGATGGTCCCATGCTGCTACGCCGAGACGATGTCGGTGCACGTGAACGCCATGAAGGATGGGCTGGCCAGCGTCGGTGCGATTGACGCATTTCGGGTGGACGACGTTCGGTTCTTTCCCGGTGGGCAGTTTTTCTTCGCGATCGCGTCGATGGGCTGGATGCTGGAGGAGCGGCCGGCGGCGTGCTTCTACTTCGGCTACTGGGAGGCGGACTCGTTGTTGTTCGCCGAGACCGGGCAGGCGGTGAACGCGATGCAGATCGCCGGCACGGATCAGCTTTACCAGGTTCCGTTTTTCATTGCGGCGTGCGACTACACGATCATCGGCGAGGAATTCTGGGCGACGTCGGCGAAGATCAGCCAGGATCCATGTTTGTTGGGGAGTCTTGGGGCGCAGGACATCTTCAAGATCGGCGTGCTGGCGTTCATCGCCATCGGGTGCGTGCTGTGCACGTTCCCGTGGTTCGACGATGCGATCACAGCCCTGCGCGACGCGATGAAATAGAGGCAGAAGGATGCGGCAGAAGCTGATCTGGATGGCCATCGTTTTCGGCGCCGTCTTCTACATACTCGCATTCTTCGTCGGCGAAGATACGTGGGTGGGTGAGAAGCTTCGTCTGAGCCCGATCAACGACGGTTTGAGCAATTCGATCAACGTCGTAGCCACGATGGCGCTGGGGTTAGGTGTCATCAACCTGTTCTACGTGCACGGCGGCAACGTCCTGAAGCGCAAAGAGGGCTGGCCGCTGTCGATCGTCGTGTTTGCCACATTCGGCATCGTCTTCACGTTCATGATCTGGGAGAAGGGGATCGAGGCGACAGAGAGCGCGCTTCAGGCGCGGACGCAGAGCGCCCTGGCTGCCTATCGTGCGGCGGCCGAGATCAAGGAGCCGGTCGCACGCGACCAGGCTTTCGGTGCCCTGTCGGCTGACCAGATGGCCATGGTGCGGGAGTATTACGCGTACAACAGCACCTACCATTTCAAGCCGCGAACGTTCTACCTCGAGAGCTTCATCAATCCGCTCGCCGCGACGGTGATGGCGTTGCTCGGCTTCTACATCACCTACGCCGCCTATCGAGCGTTCCGCGTGCGGTCGCTGGAAGCGACGGTGATGATGATCTCGGCGACGATCATGATTCTTGGAACGGATCCGGTCGGCGAATGGCTGAGCGATGGTCTCAACAGGCTGATAGGGGTTGATCCGGGTGGCGTTACTCTTCTCGATTTGCCATTCTGGGCGGACTTCGACAACCGCGTGATGATGTCGGGGATGCAGCGCGGGCTGTGGATCGGGATTTCCATCGCGATCATGGCGGCCAGTCTTCGCATCCTGCTGGGGCTTGAGAAGGGCGTGATCGAAGTGCGCTCCAGTGGAGATTAGGCGTGTACGGGTTCATTCGGAAACTGGCGACGCTCGACCGGCGGATTGTCTATCTGGGCATCCTCGTGGTCCTGAGTTTTCCGTTCGTCGTCACGTATTCGCTGCCGATTCACCCGGAGACCTATACCCACAGGTTCTACGACGAGATTGAGCGGATCGCCAACGACCCTGCGGAACGCGAGAAGGTCATCCTCGTGTTGCACAACTGGGGCCCGGGTACATCCGGCGAGAACCGCCCGCAGTTCGACGTGATCATGCGGCACCTTCTTCGGCCGCGCTGGGACGAGCAGAAGCAGGAATGGTACAAGCTCAAGTTCATCTTCCTGTGCTCGGTGGTGGACCCGGTCTTTCATGACACGGCCATGCTGGCGTTCGACAAGGCGAAGGCCACCGAGATCGGGCGCGCCCGGCGACTGGGGCAGCCCGTTCCGACCTGGGTCTATGGTGAGGACTACCTGGATTTCGGCTTTAAAAACGCCCCTGTGTTCGCCCCGCTGGCCAGGAGCATCGTCGTCACGCCGCGCGACTTCTACGGCGTTGACTACGTGAATAAGCGGGATCTGACCGACGACAACAGCTACCCGCTGCTGCAGCGCTACCGGTCGATTGATGACGTCTCAGCGGTCCTGGTGATATCGGCGGGGGATGAATCGCGCGACATCGCCGGGTTGGTCAAGAGCGACTATCCGGATCTGCGGGTGGGACCGGCGACTATGGGGATTGTGGCGACCGAGCTTTATCCGTACGTCAAGTCGGATCAGCTCTTCGGGTTAATCAACTCCGCTCGCGGTGCCAGCGAGTACCGAAGCTTGCTTGACGCGGACGATCCGGGGTTGCGGACCACCACGCCCACCGACAACGCGATGAGTGCCGGCAAGACGTTGCTGCTCGTGCTCGTCGTGCTGGGCAATGTGGCTTTCCTGATCACGCGTCGCGCCGAACAATCCGGGAAGCTGGAGCGGCTGTCGGTCCGTGGGAAGGAACCGTTACCGCGCTTGCCAGCCGTTTTCATGTGGGGCTTGTTCGCGGTGTTCGTGGGCGGCTATGGGTTGACGGCCGGGTGGGATTGCTGGCGTTCGTACCAGGATCACAAGCTGACGCGGGAACGCGTCGAGCAAGCCACTGACGATCCGGCGGAGACGTATCCCGACTATGAGCGTGTGGGGCGGCCCGAGCTCGAAGAGGAGATGCGCACGCGGGCCACGGACGAGCACGATCCGATGGCCGTCGAGTTTGCCCCGGCCCTCGCCGATACCTTGTTCGCCCGAATGATCGAGCATCGTGTGGGCGAGTACTTCATGGTGTTTTGCACGCTGGGCGTGTTTGCGTTCTGTCTGGGTGACAACCGCTTCTACCGCTTCGTGGAAGCAATCATCGTTGGCGGCTCCATGGCTTACATGTTGATCGCCGTGGACAAGCTGCTCATCGATCAATACGGGGGGAGTATCCTCTCGGGTGTCACGGGGCAGGCGTCGCGGTGGAACCTCCTCTGGCTGGGGTTGTTGGTTCCAGGGGCATTGTGGTACTTCACGTATTCCAAGAAATACCGTTGGCTCAATCAGTTGATTGTCGCTTGTTTCCTCGGGCTGGCAGCCGGCCCGGAGTTCAAGAAGCAGATCAACCTCGTGATTCCGCAGATTCTCGACTCTGTACAGCCGCTTTGGCCGTGGACGTCGTTCACCGTGGAGACCGGCGGTGAGACCATCACGTATATGGATCCGTGGAGCCGGATTGAACATCTCGTTTTTGTGGTTGTGCTCGTTTTGTCGCTGATCTACTTCATCTTCTTCTTCCGGCCGAAGACGAGGGTCAGCAGGGGGGTCGTGACGGCGGGCCGCCTCGTTCTGATGATTGGTTTCGGCGCGAGCTTCGGGAACACCGTGAACACGCGGCTCTCCTGGCTGGCGCCGCGCATCGGGATGCTCTGGGAAGATTGGTTGGGCAAGTTGCTCGGCGGGTAGTGGGGGGCTCGTTGTCGGCAGGGGGGATGGGGCGGTGGTCGTGCGCCATATCGGAACGCTGCGCCCGGTAAAACCGTCGCCGACCGCGCGGCTCCGTATCGCCCGCGCCTGTGCCTGCAGCCCGGCATGGCGTTTGTCGATGAGACCCTGGCGGCCACAGTTGTATCGAGGGCGCTGGCCGGTCACGTGCGTCTGTGACCGACGATCGTGGGGGCTGGCGTATTCGCTCAGCGAGTCAGGGAGCCAGTGTATGACGGACATATCCATCCCCGAAGGCCTTCAGCGTCTTGATATCGGTAGGCTTGTCGTTGGCCAGGCGCTAATCGGGGATGTGCGCGATCAGAAGGGGGAGATCGTCATCGGCAGGGGCGAAGAGCTGACGCCGGAGCACATCGATTTGCTGAAGAAACGCGCCTCGTCCGGCGTGTACGTTGGTGCAGATTGGCAGCCCGGTCGGGCAACTGCGGCGGTTCCCGTGGTGACGGCTTCGCCGGAGGAATTGATGCTGGCGTTGCGGCGGCGTCATGCTTGTCGAACACGGTCCACGCCCGTCCGCAGGTACCTTCGCCACGAGTGGCGGGTGCGTTTGCGGATGATGATTCAGGGGGCGCAGGGCTTGGGATCTCGCCTGGTGGAGGTGACCACCTGCGATGTTGCAACGCACGGTTTCTCGTTTCTCGTCGAGGGGTATCTACACCCCGGGACGATCGTCTATCCACGGTTTGAGTCGTTGCCGAACCGGCCGGTCATGAAGGCTGTCGTCCGGAACTGCGCGCACTCCGGGGCTCGACAGCACCGGGTAGGGGTGGAATTCCGCAAGCTGGAGCTGGATGAGACCCTTCCGGACGTGTGATGTGGTTGACTGCCGGCGGGGTCGATCGACGGACGTAGCGGGCTGATTCCTGCCCGATAACCGTGGGCAGGCCGATCGGTGCGGCGCAACCGGATCGGATTGGCGAACCAGGGGGCGTGGCTTGACGATGAAATACATGGACGGGTGTTCACACGGCAGATGGACACCATGGCGAGCGGGGTGCCGGCGACAGTCTGGAATGAATGCGCGCGGTGCGGGGCCGTGCCGGAGGAGCAGTGATGGCTGATGATCGCCGGGGCGACAGACTCCGTCCGTTGGCCCCGGAGGAACTGGTTTGCGACCGGACCCTGCCCGGCCACTTGCGTGACCAGTCGGGCCGGATCCTGCTGCGGTCTGGCCAGAGGCTTACAGGCCAGCAGTTGCGACGCCTCGCTGAGCGAGGCGTATGGAATGTCTACGTTGGCAGCGATTGGCCATGTGCACAGCGTGCGGGAGAGTCAGGAGCACCAATTGCCACAGCGGAGGAGGCTATGCGGGCCCTGTTGCGGCAGCGGTCGCTACGCTCTGACCAGAACCGTCACCGCCGGCATCGCCGGCACCGATGGGTCGTGGAGCTGACGCTCACGCTCGAGGAGCGGACAAGGGTAGGGATTCGTCGCCGGGACCTTCACGTCTGGACACGTGACCTGTCCAGTGGAGGGTTTGCCTTCGACTGCAAGCACTTCGTGCACCCCGGATCGATCGTCTATGTGCGTCTTGAGAACTTGCCGGACCGTCCGGCGATGAAGGGGCTCGTGCGCAACTGCGCGCACCTTGGGGATCGCCGACATCGGGTGGGCGTGGAGTTCACGAAGCTGGAGCCGGGTGAGAGCATTCCCTGAGCCGAATCGGCTGGTGATCAATCCTGCCGCTGGCGCCTGATCTTGTGGATGCGTCGTGCACGCCGGCGTACTTCGGCGGTGCGTCGCTGCTGGGCTTCGCGTTCCTCGGCGCGTTCCTTTTCCAGTTGCTCGATGCGTTGGAGCAAGCGTTCAATGTTCTGAACGTTCCGCATGAAGGCGGCCACCTCCCCGAAGTTCACCGGGAACAGCGATCGGAGCAACGGCTGGAACGCGAGAACGGCGTGGGAGCCCACGCCTGAGATCGGCTTGTGCGCTTCGAGCATGAAGACGGCTGCGGTTCCGAGCCCACGACCCACAAGCTTGTGGGCCCAAGCCTCCACCATCTCGTCGCGGCGGGAATCGTCCAACTCAAACACCGTCAACACCTGCTGCTCGTTGGTTGGCCGAGGCCGGAACCGTCTCCCCGTGGGATCAGGCCGAGATCAGGATAGCACACCGCGGACACGAAGTGCGGCGAGGATCAGATCGGCGGCCTGTGCGGGCGTGAAACGGTCCAGCACCAGGGTCAGATCGTACCGCGTTGAATCGTCCGCCGCCTTGCCGAAATGCCGCCGGCGAAACTCGGAGCGATCATGGTCAATCCGCTCGATTTCTGCGGTGGCCAGCGCCATGGATACATCGTGCCGTTTGGAGAACGTCTCGACTCGGCGTTCGAGCGACATATCGATTCGCACGCGGAGGCCGCGCTCCGGGGGCAGGATGAGGTCGACGGCTCGGCCAAGGAATACCGCATGCCCCTGGCAGCTCAGCGCCAAGACGGCTTCCGTGAGGCGATAGAAATAGTCGTCTTTTGGTCGTTCGCCCCCCATGAGCCATCGCAGGGTCTCCTCCAGCCAACTCACCTTGCGCTCGTCCATATTCTCGTAGAGGCGCCCGCGGAGATGATCGTCTCCGGCCATGGCCTGGAGGATTCCCCGATCGAAGACGGGCCACTGCAGCCGCTCTCCGAGGAGCGTCGCGACTTGTGTGCCGCCCGAGGCGACGGAGCGCGAAATCGCCACGAAATCGGCTACTTCGGGGCGCTCCGTGGTGTCCGGCGGCTTGATTTGCTGCGCGCACGCCAACTCCCAGTTGCGCATCTGTTTCTCAACAATCTTCGCGAGATTCGATCCTGCACCAGTTGGCCGCGTAGGCATAACCCACCTCCCTGTTCATTATACGGACCCGGTTGCCGAAGGGACCAGTCGTTGCTAGCCGTAGCGGCACTCCCGCGCGGCCTCCGCGTAGGTGGCGAGGTTGTCGGGCGGGCTTTCGAAGAAGTGATCGCTCGGCGACATAATATACCCGCCCCCGGGGCCCAGATCCCCGAAAAGCCGGAACACTTCCGCTCGAATCTCGGATCGCGTGCCCTGGTCGAGTACCTGCAATTGGTTCAGCCCGCCGATCAGGCAGACCGTATTGCCGATCCGGGCCTTGATCTCCGCCGGGCGCGCGTCACCGCCCATGCCGGGGGGCGTGAGGGTCTCGCTCGCGTCGCAGCCGTTTTCCACGATCGTCTCCAGCAGCGGCATCATTCCGCCGCAGGTGTGGTAGACGACCAAGTGGTCGATCGCATGAAGAGCGTCGTGCTGCTCGCGGTCATACGGGAGGCAGAACTCGCGGTGCAGCCTCGGGGAGATACAAGTGCTGGACGCCGCTCCGCCTCCCGTCTCGATCAGATCGTACGATGCACCTCGCAGTGATTCCTCGATGAACCGCAGTTTCTTGTTTTGCAGCACGCGCAGCAGGTGGTGAACCCACGTCGGGTCGCGGTGCGTCGCCAGGATCAGAGGCTGGAGGCCGTAGAGCTCGGCGGCGTGTTGCCAGCAGCCGCCCTGGTAACCCCACACAAACCCGCGGAGGATGCCACTGTCGCCTAGCCGATTGTGCTCCGCGGTGACGGCGTCCTGGTCGAGCCGGGGGACGGGCATGTATTTGTCGATCAGCTCCACGTCCTCGGGCTGCCTGATCATGTGCTCCGTGATCCACGCCGTCGTCGGCTGCGTCTCGGTGGCTTCCGCAAGCGTGCCTTCCGGCGTGTGGAATAGCCGGCGGACCACGGGGTGACCCTCCGGCGTGCGGCTTTCCTGCACCTCGACCTGCCAGTCCGGCGATTCCGTCGGGACAAGAGGCAGCATCGCGAGGGCGGCGTCGAGCCCGAAGCGACGAAAAGCCGCGAGTGCATCAATCCCGCCGAGATACTTGTCGCGGTGGTATGGGAGCCACTGGTGGACGGAGGCGGGCACGCGATCCGGCACTTCACGCCGCAGTGCGGCCAACATGCGTTCCTTACTCGTCATGGCCGATACGCTCCGTGACGATAAGCGGGCGAGCCGGGCGTGAGGGGGGCGAACTGTCCGCGGGGGCGAGTGTGGTCATGCTGCTCGATGAGGTCCACGGCTCTACCCCGCGTCTGACCCCGATTCGCGTGCCCTGGCCGGTCGGGGAGCCTGGTGCGGGCCGACGGCGGGAACGCTCTGGTCGAGCATCCCGCCCTCAGCCCGGCAATGTCGTCTCTCAGGCGTACGAGTTTAGCGTCTTCATGTAGTTGGCACGCTCGAAGGCGGCGGGCTCGGGGCAGGATTTCTGGCTCATGCTGCCCTTCATCTGCTCGATCGAGTCGTATTCTTTCTCTGTCATCCACGCCTGCATATCCTTCAGGATCGTGCCGAGTTGTTCCGGACCCTGACGCAGCAGCACCGAGCAGAGCTGGGCGACATCCGCCCCGGCCATGACGACCTTGAGGACATCCTGCCCTGTCGAAACGCCGGTTGTGGCGGCCATACTCGCCTTGATGCGGCCGTACAGGATCGCGATCCAGCGGAGCGGCAGCCGCATCTCCTGCTCTGTGCTCAGGACGAGATTGGGCACGACCTCGAGCTCGTCGAGATTGATATCCGGCTGGTAGAAGCGGTTGAACAGCACGAGGCCGTCGGCACCCGCCTCGTCCAGCCGCCGAGCCACGCTCGATGTGGCGCTGAAGAAGGGGCTGAGCTTCATCGCCACGGGCACGCTGACGTTTCTCTTGACGGCCTGTAGCACCTGGACGTAGCGATCCTCCACTTGTTGGGCCGACAGGGTGGGGTCGGTGGCCACGTAGTAGACGTTCAACTCGATGGCGTCGGCGCCCGCCTGCTCCAACTGCTTGGCGATATCCGTCCAGCCGCCGACGGTCACACCGTTGAGGCTCGCGATCACGGGGATACCGACGGCTTTCTTGGTGTTGCGGACGTGCTCGAGGTACTCATCGGCCCCGAGTCGGTAGTCTCCCGCTTCGGGGAAGTAAGTCAGCGCTTCGGCGAAGCTTTCGGTGCCCTGGGTCGTGAGGTAGTCGAGTTCCTCGGCCTCGTGGCGGATCTGCTCTTCGAACAGCGAATGCAGGACGACCGCGGAGGCACCGGCATCCTCCAGCTTGCGGATGGTGTCGAGTTCGGCGGTGAGGGGGCTTGCCGAAGGAACGAGTGGGTTCTTGAGCTTCAATCCGAGGTATGTTGTCGAGAGGTCCATCGCTGCCGTTTCCTTGTTCTCGTAGCGAAAGTTGCGTGTCCAGCACGGCCGGCGCTGTCGCACGGGCGTCGGCCGCGTCCGTCAGACCGTCATTCCTGTTCGTTCGCGCTGTCCGGTGCGAGCTGGATCGCCGCGAGTTGCTCGTACATGTTCCAGCGTCGGATGACATCCTGCTGGCCAAGCGCGAGAAGGTGTTTGGCCTGCTCGGGCTTGCTCTTGGTGAGCATCTTGAATCGCGTCTGCTGGTAGGCGTAGTCTTCGTACGGCATGCTCGGTTTCTTGGAATCGAGCTGGAGCGGGTTCTTCCCGTCGGCCGTCAGGTCGGGGTTGTACCGGAACAGGGGGAAGTGGCCACTCTGCACCGCGCGTTTCTGCGTCTCCATACCCATCCGCATGTTGATCCCGTGGGCGATGCAGTGGCTGTACGCGATGATTAGCGAGGGGCCGTCGTACGCTTCGGCCTCGATAAAGGCCTTGACCGTCTGGGCATCGTTGGCGCCCAGCGCGGCGGTAGCGACAAACACGTTGCCGTAGGTCATCGCCATCATGGCCAGGTCTTTCTTCGCCATCGGCTTGCCGCCGGCGGCGAACTTGGCCACGGCACCACGCGGCGTGCTCTTGGAGCATTGTCCGCCGGTGTTGGAGTACACCTCGGTATCGAGGACCAGGACGTTGACGTTTCGCCCGCTGGCGAGCACGTGATCCAAACCGCCGTAGCCGATGTCGTAGGCCCAGCCGTCGCCACCGACAATCCACACGCTCTTCTTGACGAGCATATCGGCGAGGTCGCAGAGCCGCTTGGCTTCCGGCGATTCGATCTTCGCGAGTTTCTCCTTGAGAATGGCGACGCGCTCACGCTGTGCGGAGATGTCGGCTTCAGTCTTCTGCACCGCGTTGAGAAGCCCATCGGCCAACTCGCCGCCGATCTGGTCGCGAAGCCCCGTGACCAGCTCGCGGGCGAACTCCGAGTGCTTGTCGATCGTCAGGCGATAGCCGAATCCGAACTCCGCGTTGTCCTCGAACAGCGAGTTGCACCACGCGGGTCCGCGGCCATCGCGATTCACGACCCAGGGGGCCGTCGGCAGGTTGCCGCCGTAGATCGACGAGCAGCCTGTGGCGTTGGACATGATGGCCCGATCGCCGAAGAGCTGCGTCAGCAGCTTGATATAGGGCGTCTCGCCACAGCCGGCACAGGCGCCGGAATACTCGAACAGCGGCTGGAGGAACTGCGAGCCCTTGACCGTGTTGACACGGACTTTGCTGCGGTCAATCTCGGGCAGATTCAGGAAGAAGCTGTAGTTCTCCCGCTCCGGCTTGCGCAGCGGCGGCTGGAATTCCATGTTGATCGCCTTGCGCCGCGGTTCTTGCTTGTTCTTCGCAGGGCAGGCCTCGATGCAGACGCCGCACGCCGTGCAGTCCTCCGGTGCCACCTGCACCGTGACGACGTAGTTGTCGAACTCCTTGCCGATGTACTTCTTGGACTTGAACGTCGACGGGGCCTTGTCGAGCAGGCTTGCGTCGTAGGCTTTCAGCCGGATGGCGGCGTGCGGGCAGACGATGGCACATTTGCCGCACTGAATGCACACGTCCGGGTACCAGACGGGGATTTCGAGGGCGATGTTGCGCTTCTCCCACTGCGTCGTGTTCGTGGGGAACGTGCCATCCACGGGCAGCTTGCTGGTCGGCAGGTCGTCGCCCTGGAAGACCAGCATCGGACCCAGGACGTCTTTCACAAACGCCGGGGCCTCCTCCGGCACGGCCGGCCGCATTCGTACCTCGCTCTCGGCCGTGGCCGTTACGGGGATTTCGTACATGTTCGCGAGAGTCTGGTCGACGGCGTTCCAGTTCTTCTTGACGATTTCCTCGCCTTTCTTCCCGTACGTTTTCTTGATCGCGTTCTTGATGGCTTCGATCGCCTCATCCTTGGGCAGGACGCCCGAGATGGCGAAGAAACACGTCTGCATGATCGTGTTGATCCGGGCCCCCATCCCGGTCTCCTTCGCAACCTTGAATGCATTGATGGCGTAGACCTTGATCTTCTTGTCGATAACCTGCTGCTGCACAGCTTGGGGGACACGGCTCCAGGTTTCCTCCTGGGGGAAGGGGCTGTTGAGCAGGAATGTGGCGCCCTCGACCGCGTTCTTCAGGACATCGTACTTCTCGAGGAAGGCCCAGTTGTGGCAGGCGACGAAGTTCGCCGTCGAGATCAGGTACGAGGATCGAATCGGCCTGGGCCCGAAGCGCAAGTGGGACACGGTCATCGAGCCGGCCTTGCGCGAGTCGTACACGAAGTACCCTTGCCCGAAGTTGTCCGTATCCTCGCCAATGATCTTGATGGAGTTCTTGTTGGCGCCGACGGTTCCATCGGCCCCGAGTCCATAGAACATGGCCCGGACAACGTCCTTGTCCTCGGTGCTGAAGCTCGGGTCGTAGGGTAGGCTGGAGTGCGTGACGTCTTCGTTGATGCCGATCGTGAAGTGGTTCTTCGGAGCTTCCGCCGCTAGGTTGTCGAAGACGCCCTTGACCATCGCGGGCGTGAACTCTTTGCTCGACAAGCCGTAGCGCCCGCCGACGATACGCTTGACGGCCGGCGGCCGCAGCCCGGCGGCACAGGCCTCGCCGAACGCAGTCACGACGTCCTTGTACATCGGCTCGCCTTCGGCGCCGGGTTCCTTCGTGCGATCCAGGACGGCAAGCGACTGCACGGTGTCCGGCAGAGCCTTGAACAGCGCCTCGGGGACGAAGGGGCGGTACAGGCGGACCTTGATCAGGCCGACCTTCTCGCCTTGGCCGACCATGTAATCCACGGCTTCGTGAGCTGCCTCGGCCCCGGAGCCCATCATCATGATCACGCGCTCGGCGTCGGGCGCGCCGACGTAATCAAACAAGCGGTACTGCCGGCCGACGATCTTCGCGAAGCGGTCCATCACGCGTTGCACGATCCCCGGGCACTCGGCGTAGAACGGGTTCACCGTCTCGCGGGCCTGGAAGAACACGTCCGGGTTCTGGGCCGAGCCACGTAGTACAGGCCGGTCCGGCGTGAGTGCCCGCACGCGGTGCTCGTCGACGTATTTCTCGTCGATCATCGCACGCATGTCTTCGAGCGTCAGCTCCTCGATCGTGGACACCTCGTGCGAACTGCGGAACCCGTCGAAGAAGTGAATGAACGGGATGCGGCTCTCCAGTGACGCGGCGTGCGCGATGAGCCCCATGTCCATCACTTCCTGGACCGAGCCCGACGACAGCATGCCGAAGCCGGTCGAGCGGCAGGCCATGACGTCGCTGTGATCGCCGAAGATGCTGAGGGCGTGCGTGGCGACCGTGCGTGCGGTGACGTGAAAGACCGTCGGCAGCAACTCGCCGGCCATCTTGAACATCGTTGGAATCATGAGCAGGAGCCCTTGCGACGCCGTGAAGGTCGTCGTGAGTGCTCCGGTCGATGCAGCACCGTGGACGGCGGCGCAGGCGCCACCTTCACTCTGCATCTCGGTCACCTGGGGGATGGTGTTCCAGATGTTCTTCTGCCCGAGCGATGACCATTCATCCGCCCATTCACCCATGGCGGATGAAGGGGTGATTGGATAGATGGCGATCACGTCCGTGACCTTGTGGGCCACGTGGGCGGCTGCCTGATTCCCGTCGATCGTTACCATGCGCCGTTTGCTCATGAGCGTGATTCTCCCAAGTGGCTAAGCCGAGGGCGGATCCGGGGCAGAATTCGACGAACCGCGAACCGGAGCAGGCCAGCGTCTCAGACGACTGTGTCGTCAAAGCTGCGTTGCCGACAATCTTGTCGGTTGCGGTGGGAATCCTGCCGAAACAGCCCCCGGTCAACGCCTCATACATCACCAACCGACGGCTCCGGATGCGTCCGTTGCCCGCGGCGGTTTTGTCAAACACCGTTGTGTAACGGCAATCCAGGGACAGTGCAAGCCGGGCTCCGCCTGAGGGGTCAGAAAGCCGTGCCGCGAGGGTCCGACGCGGTCGATTAACCGCTTGGCCCGGGTGGGGCCGACCGGCTGCCCCGGCAGAGGGCGCGCGTCTCCGAATCGCTTGCCGCGCCGAGGGTTAGGTCGGCAGGGGGGCTGGTGCGGTCGTCAATGCCTGGCTGAACGGCTGGTGTTTCTGGCCCGTTCGTGGTCGCTGTGCCCGCATGTAGCCCAGCATCCAGCCGGCCAGCCGGTCGATACCGACCCGGTTGTGCACGTCCGTGCAGATGACCTCGGCGCTGGGGTTCAGTTCCTTCAACAGGGCCGTGGTCCCGTCGAGGTCGAAGGGGACGTGCGGCAGCAAGTCGTGCTTGGTCAGGAGGATTATATTGGCTTCGCGAAACAACTGCGGGTACTTCGCCACGAGCAGACCGCCAGCCGGGATACTCAGTGTGACGGCTCGCAGTTGCTGCCCGAGATCGCTGCGCATTTGCCCGATCAGGCCGCCGACGTTTTCGATGATGAGCAGGTCGAGATCGTCCAACGGCAACTCGGACAGGCCGTGACGGACTTGGGAGGCTGTGAGTTGGCTTCGGTCATCGACTAGGACTTGGACGACGGGCACGCCCAGCCCGGCGATCTGCTGGGAGTCATGGGGACTGGCCAGGTCGCCTTCGATGACCCCGACGCGGAGTTCGCTCCGGATGCGCGGGAGAACAGCGCGGAGGAGGGTTGTTTTCCCGGAGCCGGCGGCTCCAAGCAGACTGAGGCACGTGACGCCGAGGGTCTCGAACACCTTGCGATTCTCACCTGCCGCGGACCGATAGGCGGGTGCCTGGCAAACGACCGGTATGTTCATGGGCCTGCTCCGCGTGAGTGGACTGGACGTGTCATGGATACGACTTGAGCCGGAGACCGCGCACCGCGGCGAGATCGCTGAGTCTCTTCGCGCCCCCAACGCCGGCCGTCGCCCGCCGCAAACCGCACCCGCAACGTAGCAACCGCCCCCGCCTGCACGCATCTTCGTTGACCTGACCCCCGCACGATACGGCGCCGAGGTGCGTGCGTCCAGGAAAAACCAGAACGTGTTGGCTGTCGGTTGTTCGCGTACCGTCGGATATGTTCGTCGTAGCTGGCGACCGGCCCCTCTGGCGTCGTGTCAATCGCGTGATTGTTCGCGCTCCCGGGCATTAGCGGGTTCGGCGGATTCGTCAAGCGGCTCGTGCACCACCGCGATCTGGCTGGATCGCGTGTCCAGCACCTCCACCGGGCCGGCGTGGCGCGTCGGGAGCCCGACCGTGAACGTCGAGCCAAGCCCGGGACGGGACAGGACGTGGATGTAGCCCCCGGATTGCTCCACGACCTCGCGGACAATGGAGAGGCCGAGGCCAGTTCCCGGGATGCCGGCCGCGATGGCGGCGTTGCCGCGCCGGAACGCGTCGAAGATCGAGGCAGCCGAGTCATGATCCTTGTTCGACGAGGCTGCCGGTCCGACGCCCATGCCTGTGTCTTCCACGATCACGAAGGCGTAATCCTCGATCGACCGCTGCGCAGCATGCTCGCCGGGCGGACCGGGCAGCCGCTGATCGTCCGTCGAGCTGTTGCGACCGAGCATGACGGCGATGCTGACGCGCCCGCCTTCGGGCGTGTACTTGAGCGCGTTGTCGATGAGATTGCCGATGCAGTCCGAAAGATCGGCCTGATCCACGCGGACGACGAGGTCTGCGGATTCCGGTATGTCGCAACCCAACTCGATGTTCTTTTCCTTGGCGACCGAGGTATGTTTCTGGCACAGCTCGCTGACGACTTGCCCGACGTTGGAGTATGACTCGCGCTGCTGCCGCGGGTCGGCCTCCTGGATACGAGCCAGGGCGAGCAGCTCGGTGACCTGACCAATGCCGTCGCGACACCGGCGGACGATCTTGTCGCAGGTGGTGTGGATTCCCTCGGAATCGGTGACGACACCGTCGCGGATCAGATTCGTCAGGGTCTGCACCATCGCCAAGGGGCTTTTCAACTGGTGAGCGGCCGTCTGCATAAACCGCGACCGGCGGCGTTGCAGATCGTGGATGGCGACCTGTGACTTGTGCAGCGCCGCGTTCATATCACTCAGCATCCCCTCGCGCTGGTCGAGGACCTTCCCAATCCGGTCTGTGAAATACAGCGTGCCGAACACGGCGCAAGCGATGACCGCGACGGCCACGGTGACGTGCTCGGGTACAGTGTGGAAATCGCTGGAGCCGATGTACGGCAGGAATGGGTAGAACGTCAGCCAGCCCTTGAGCTGCCCGATGCACATCACGGCATACAGTACCACGGCCCAACTGCTTTGGATGGCCGCCTGCCACGTGCGCAGCAGCAGTCCGCTGATGGCCACATGGAACAGGTAGAACAGCGACATCGGGTTCTCGACGCCGCCGCTGAGCGCGAGTATCCAGGTGAGCAAGAGCAGGTCCGATGCGATCTGAACACCGGCAAAGAGCTGCCCGCTGCGAATCGTCGCCACCTGATTCTCTTCGCCGTTGGCCAATTGCCGTCGGAACAGGTGAGCGACGAGAGTCCAGAGGACGTTGATGCCGGCGACGGCGAGCACGACAGCCCACAGCATCCGCGGCCGACTGACGTCGGGGACGGCGAGACGCTCAACGACCAGAAGCAGCAGGGCCACCGCGGCGAAAATCCAGCGCAAGCGAGTGAACCAGTGCAATTGGAGGAGGGCCAGCAACGCGTACGGCTTTCCTGCGGGGACGGCGGAGGGCGCGGGGGCGTCGGTCATGGTGCCTGACATGAGTGAGTCTCGCGATCGGTTCGCAGCGTCCGAGGTGATCCGTTGGGTTCGATGACTCGTCGGTTCAGGTGACGCTCTTGCACGATGACCCGAAGTCGCCCGGCGAGATCTCCCCGTGCTGCCGGTCCGCAGATGATGTGGCTGGTCTGGCAGCGTCTGCTCGTCTCACCACACATACCCGATAACTCCACGGTAACGTCTCGCGGCGATGTCGGCAAACGGAAACCGTCGGGCTCCGATTGGCGACTCAGCCGCCCGACGCGCCGGGCCCGGCCAGATGCCACGCAGCGACAAGCGCCTGTCCGAGCGCGACCCCACCGTCGCCGCTGGGGATGTGCCGGTTGTGCAACACGGTGAGGCTCCCGGCCTCCAGACGCTCCATCAGCCGCGTCAGCAGCCGGCGGTTGGCGAAACAGCCGCCGGACAACGCGACGGTGTCCACGCTGCGTTGCCGACAGGCCAGGCTGGCGGCATCCGCAAGCATCCCCGCGACCGTCTCGTGGAAGCGGGCTGCGAGCAGGGAGACAGATTCGGCCTTCTGCCGGGCTCGAACGATTTCGAGGACAGCCGGCCCGAGGGACAGGCGAATCCGGTCGTCTTGCAGTTCGACGTCGTACGCAAGCGGCTCTACAACCGCGGGCTGCGTTGCTGCCGCGGCCTCAAGGGCCATGGCCGCTTCAGCTTCGTGCCGATTGCGGTCACAGAGGCCCAGAAGGTACGCCACAGCGTCAAAAACGCGTCCCAGGCTCGAGGTGGCGGGTGCGTTGAGGCCCTGCCGGGCTTGTTCATCAAGCGTTTGAAGCTGTGCGGGCGACTGGGGGCTACCGCTGGCCTCCGCCACCCCCGCGAACACCTCCATCCACTCTTCACCGGCGGCTTCGCGCAACAGGGCGGCGGCCGGTCGCCACGTCTCGATGGCAGCCGCGTCGCCACCGACGAGCGGGAAGTACTCGAGATGCCCGAGACGCTCGAAGCCGCCGCGCTCGCAGAGCAGAACTTCACATCCCCAGACGGCTCGATCCGTGCCGAACCCGGTGCCGTCGCAGGCCAGCCCGATGAGGGGCCCTGACACGCCCCATTCGGCCATTACGCTGGCGATATGCGCGTGGTGGTGCTGCACCGGTACCACGGGCAGCCCAAGCTGCCGGGCGTACTCGGTGGAGAGGTACTGTGGGTGCAGATCGCACGCAACCGTGTCGGGCTCAAAGCCGCACAACTCGCGCAGCCGCTCGATGGCCTGGATGAAGTGGCGATAGGCCTCCGGGCGGCTGAGATCCCCCAGATGCTCGCTGAGAACCGCTTCGCCAGCGGTCAGCAGGCACGCCGTTGACTTGAGCTCGCCACCCACTGCCAGGATGCGGCGATCGCGGACGGTGTGCAGCGGGCCAGCTTCGTCGCCGTTTCCAGCAGCCTCGAACCCGGCGAGGCGGATCGGTCGCGGGGCGTATCCCCGGGCCCGTCGAATCGGCACGGGTTCATCGCGAAAAACGAGCACAACCGAATCGTCGATCGGGCGGAAGATCTCTCGGTCGTGCGTCAGGAACGCGTCGGCCACGTCGCTGAGGTTGATCAGGGCGTCATCATCAAGGTAGGTCAGCGGCACGCCGGCCAGGTTGGCGGACGTCATGACAAGCGGTCCGAGCCCCTCCGAGAACAGGAGGTGGTGAACGGGACTGTAGGGGAGCATCACGCCGACATCAGGGCAGCCGGGCGCCACGGACGGTGCCAACGCATGGTCCGCTGCCGTCGTCGCCAGGACGATCGGAGCCGCCACGGACGTCAGGGCATCTTCTTCAGCGGGCGAAAGGCGGACAAGTCGGCGTGCGGCTTCGAGGTCCGCTACCATGACGGCCAGCGGTTTGCCGTCGCGCAACTTGCGCTGCCGGAGTCGGTGTACGACGTCTTCGTGATCGGCCCGGCAAGCGAGGTGATACCCGCCGATGCCCTTGACGGCCACGATGTGGTCCTGGAGCAGCAGGCGTGCAGCCTCGCGAATCGGGTCCGCGTCGATTGCCTCGGTACGCGGGGGGGCGCCGCCCGACGATGCGGACGATGGCCGAACGACCCGGTGCAGCCTGAGTTGCGGCCCGCAAACGGGGCAGGCGTTCGGCTGTGCGTGAAAACGACGATCGGCGGGGTCCTTGTACTCGGCGGCGCATGTGGTGCACATCTGAAACACGGCCATCGTCGTGTAGGGCCGATCGTACGGCACGGTGCGGATGATCGAGTAGCGTGGGCCGCAATTGGTGCAATTGATGAACGGGTAGCGGAACCGCCGATCGCCGGGGTCGAGCAGTTCGCGCAGGCAGTCCTGGCAGGTGGCTGCATCGGGTGTGACTTCGGGCCGGCGGGCGGGATCGTCTTCTGAGACACGGATGCGGAACGCCGGCTCGCTCAGCGGCATCTGGTCGGACCGTGCGACTTCGGAAATGCGCGCCAACGGCGGCAGGTGGTTCATCAGGTCGTGCTCGAACGCGTCGATGGCGCTGGGGGGGCCCTCGATTTCGATGACGGCGCCGTTGCTGTTGTTGGCCACGAAACCGCGGAGATCGCGCGCCGTCGCTAGCCGGAACACATACGGGCGGAACCCGACGCCCTGGACCTGGCCGCGCAGGTCGAGGCGGCACCGCCGTGTGTTTCGCTGGTGAGCCACGCTGTTCTCCGTCTGTGACGCATGTGCCGGTCTGGCTGGCTCAGCCCGGTTCAGGTCACGACCCTAACGAAAGGGGCGCTCGCCGCCAAGAAGAGTGTAGGAGACCCTCGAGTGGTCGGCGGGCCGCGGCAGGCGGTGGCCGTTTTGTCTGGTGGGGATGTCGGGTATACTCTCGTAGCTCGCAGGGCATATCGATGCTGCGAGGACGGGCCGTATAGAACGAGCATTCACATCCAGTTCTTGAGCCATAGCCGTCTGGGAGCAATCCGATGCAGGCAAAGACCGAAGCCTTGGAGTACCACGCCGATCCCACGCCGGGGAAAATCGAGGTCAACCCGACCAAGCCGTGTATGACACAGCGTGACCTGTCGCTGGCGTATACGCCGGGCGTCGCGGTGCCGTGCCTGGAAATTCAGGCCGATCCGACCAAGTGCTACAAGTACACCGCGCGTGGGAACCTCGTCGCGGTGGTCTCGAACGGGACGGCCGTCCTCGGTCTGGGGAGCATCGGAGCCTTGGCGGGCAAGCCGGTCATGGAGGGAAAGGCCGTCCTGTTCAAGCGTTTCGCCGGGATCGACGTCTTCGATTTGGAGGTGGATACGCTGGATGCCGACGAGCTGATCAACATTGTCAAG